>JGI20155J14468_10001674_pt1 | contig 17095 bp, 16 predicted proteins | sample COG_05_FD_14468 | JGI IMG/M metagenome (IMG submission 14468) | reverse complement strand
CTAGAGAAATATTTGAAGCCGCCTTAAGCTCATCAGCCAAAGGATCATGATTGCTAAAAATTGCAGTTGCATGATGGCCCAATGCAATTACACAAGCACCTGTTAAGGTTGCAACATCAATAACTACCTCTGGGTTATATCTTTCAGCATAAGTGAGAGCGTCGCACAAAATTAACCTCCCTTCTGCATCAGTATTCAGCACTTCAATTGTTTGTCCTGACATACTTGTAACAATGTCTCCTGGCTTCAAAGCCAAACCATCCGGCAGGTTTTCACAAGAAGGTATTAGTGCAACAATATTAATGGGTAGCTTTAGTATGCCAATTGTTTCCATAACGCCCAATACGGAAGCAGCTCCGCCCATATCGTATTTCATTTCATCCATATCAGGAGAAGGCTTAATGGAAATCCCCCCTGCATCAAAAGTGATTCCTTTTCCAACTAAAATAATAGGTTTCTGCTTCTTTGGGCCAAGATTATGCTCAATTGTAATAAATTTTGGGGCCTCTCTGCTTCCTTTGGCTACCGATAAAAATGAGCCCATTTTTAATTGTTCGATTTGTTTTTTATCAAAAATTTTTGCCTTCATTCCATGCCTTTTTGCAATATCTTTAGCGATGTTAGCAAGATAAGTTGGCGTACAAATATTTGGTGGTAAATTACCTAGATCCTTTGTAAGATTAGCGCCATCTGCTACCGCCGACCCATGAAGCATTCCTGATTTAACTTCTTTTAACGCCTCTCCTTTATACTGAATAATAGTTTGAATATTCGGGGTTGGTTTCTTAGAAGTTTTTAGGGAATTAACTACGTAGGAAGAATTAATAAGTTCTCTAACAATAAATTCTGTTCCAGCATTGGCGCAAATATGCTCATTAAAAAACTGTTCAATAGGTAGTAAAACCTTTTTAACATTTAAGCTGCTTATTGTGTTTGAAACTCTTCCTACAATCTTGATCAGTGCTTCCGCATCAAATTGCTTTGCACTTCCCGTCCTAACTAGCATAACCCGGTTAAATGTTATATCTCCATGAACCACAGTAACAGAACCTACCTCTTGCTTTAAATCGTTACTATTCACAATTTTAGATAAAAGGGATAAGGTTGCTGCTGGTATTTTAGGTCTTTGAATAATTTGATTTTTATCGTCTACAGCTAATATAATAATATCAGCCGATATGTCATGTATTAAGTCGCTTTTAATGTTAAATTTCATTTATTATCCTTATTTAGAATCAAATTTATAATCACATGCTTTTTAAAAAGTCATTAACAAGGGAGTTGTTTTTTACATCCCTATCAACAATTCTTGTCTTGTCTGGAATTGTAGTTGCGCAAAGAGCAGTAATTGTTTTTCGTTTTGCTGCAAGAGGAAGTATACCAAACGACGCCATTGACACGGTGTTAGTTTTTAATCTTTTAAAGCATATGCCTCTGTTATTATCACTAACAGTATTTATTACGATTTTGATAACCTTAAGTCGTTGGTATAAAGACAGTGAAATGATTATATGGTTCAGCTCGGGACTTGGGCTTTACAGCTTAATCAAGCCTATAATTTTATTTTGCTTTCCTATTATCATTCTCATTGCTTCTCTATCCCTGTATATCAGTCCATGGGCTGTCCAAAAAGCAGAAGAATATAAGACTGGCTTAAAAAGTAGAGATGAAATTGCAACGATTACTCCCGGTACCTTCAAGGAGTCAAAATCAAATAATAGAATTTTTTATATCGAGGGATTTAGTAGCCTCGGAAGTAAGGTAAAAAATATTTTTATTCAATCCATGCAAAACGGAAAGCTTGGCGTCATTGTATCCAATGAAGGTGAAAGAATTGAAGATAACAATAACAATAACTATATTGTATTAAAGAATGGTCGGCGTTATGAAGGGATTGCTAATAGCAAAGAATTCTCAACAACAACTTTCGATGAATATGGCATTCTTATGGAAAAAACACCCAAAAATAATCTTAATGTTGGAGCTAAGGCAGGCATCATAGAGGCCACGCCAACATTAGCCTTAATTTTTAATCAGAATGATTCGAATAGAAAGCAGTTTTTAGCAGAGCTAATGTGGCGTATATCACTACCATTATCAACCATTTTCTTAATTTTTCTAGCTATACCACTGAGCTTCATTAATAATCGAACAGGAAGGTCCTTTAACATGATTGTTGCTGTATTTATTTTTGTCATATATAACAATTTTTTAGGTATTTTTCAAAGTCTTATATCGGTAGGTAAAATTCCTTTGTGGCTCGGCTTTCTTCCCGTCCATCTCGTATTTGGATTAGTTGCTTTTTACCTCCTTCACCGAAGATCCTTAAATCTTCCACTACTACCTTCACGATTTATTAAAAAATTATGATTCTAATCAAATACATTAATAAGGAATTCATGATTGGGATCTTTATGATCATGTTTGGCTTGATTTCATTGTTTGCTTTTTTTGACTTTATTCAAGAAATTGGAGATCTTGGGAAAGGAGGTTATGGGATTAGTCATGCAATGACTTTTGTTATCCTTAGTATTCCTGGGCATATTTACGAAACCGTTCCTCTAGCAGTTCTTATTGGATCAATGTATACAATAGGCCAGCTATCCTATAACTCGGAATTAAATGTTATCAGGGCTAGTGGTTTTTCTATAAAAAAGATAGCCACTTCATTGATGATAACAGGAGGTTTTTTTGCCATTTTCACTCTTCTCATTGGTGATCTTATAGCCCCTAACTCTGAAAAAAATGCTCAGCAGATGAAGATTGGATTGACAAATTCAGTTGTAGGTCAAGAGTTTAGCTCTGGCTTTTGGATAAAAGATGGGGATAACTTTGTTAATATTGAAAATGTTTTGCCAGATGCAACCCTTGAAAGAATTAACATTTATGAATTTGATAGTCAGTTTAATTTAAGAACTATAGTCAATGCAGAAAAAGGAGCTTACGAGGAAGGGGAATGGAGGCTAGAAAACATAACACAAACAATACTTTATGAAAATTCTGTTAAGAAAAAATCCATACCAATGGGGAGTTGGAAATCGCTCATGCGTCCAGAAATGATGAATGCCCTAATCATTTCACCCGAAAAAATGTCATCATTTAATTTATATAAATTTATTTCATACTTAAAAATAAACAACCAAAAATCTACAAAATATGAGGTGGCTCTTTGGGAAAAAATTATTCACCCTCTAATGCCATTGGTTATGATAATTTTTGCTGTTCCCTTCGGTTTTTTACAAGAACGTTCTGGTGGTAAATTCTTTAAGATGTTTATTGGTATAATTATTGGTATTGCTTACCAAATTACCAATACATTAATAAGGCATATAAGCCTCCTTAATGACTGGCAACCTTTTATAAGCTCACTTGTTCCAACCCTAATATTTTTATGTTTGGGGCTTTACCTTATTAAGAGGTTTGAATATAAGTAATCTTAGATTTTAAAATCAAATCATGAATGAACTGCTTTCCTCCAAACAATATATTAAGATAGAACGCTAAAATCAACAAAGCCCCTAGCGAAGCCAAAAGGTATCGGAATAAAAAAAATTGAAACGACTGGTTTTTGGGTGGGATAAGTTTAAATCTCCAAGCTTTCATTGCTAGAGTTTGGCCCCCATGAGACCAGGAATAAATGCAATACCATCCCGAAATAATCCATAATATAAATCTTAAAAAATTAGAATTTTGCGCTATCTCAGAATGAAAAAATAATGATATAAAAAAAGTTACGACAAACCATAAAGTAATATGAGTGATGAGCTCATAAAAAAGGCAGGCGTAAAGTCTTGCAGCATGGCTAAGTTGCATACTGGGCTGAAACTCTTACTTTGATCGCTTTTGGAATTTATAGAACAGCGGAATGAAGACTAATGCCATTATACAACCCAAACCCGTACCGAATGCCAGAGGCCAATTTAAACTAACAGCTCCACCCATGAAATCGCTGACTGCATTCCCTATTCCAGCACCTATTAGAGCTCCTAGGCCAACCTGGAAGCGTTTAGGTAAGTATTTTTCAAGCCCAATTCCAAAAAAAGCCCCTAATAACATTATTCCGTTATCTACAATTCCAAATATAACGTAATCAAAAAACATTCAACTCTCCATTAAAGTAATGTGATGCTAAAAATGATAAAAAGCATTAAAATATCATTCTATAAATTGTCAAAAGTATAAGCGAACTTAATGATTTCATGTTCAGATATTTTTAAAATAAATAAACAAGGTTTTGTTAAAGACATAAAGCTCGTAAAATCTCCGAACTTTGATAACAGGCCTAATGAAACGGAAATCACTCTATTAGTTATTCACAACATTAGTTTGCCACCCGGAATATATGGTGGAAAATTTATTGAAAATTTTTTTACTAATTCCTTAGATCCAACAATTGATCCCTTTTTTTACAAAATTAAAGACATAAAAGTTTCGGCCCATTTTGTTATCGAAAGAACTGGAAGTTTAATACAGTATGTAAGTGCTGTTAAAAGAGCGTGGCATGCTGGAGAGTCTTTTTGGAATGGAAGAAGTGATTGCAATGATTATTCTATTGGGATCGAACTTGAGGGATCAGATAATATAGAATATACGGACATTCAATATGCGAAACTTAATGCGCTTATTGAATGTCTTACTGAAGCTTATCCAATTAAGGATGTGGTAGGTCACTCTGACATCGCACCAAAAAGAAAAACAGATCCCGGCCCTTCATTCCGCTGGGATAAAATTAAACTATTTAAGAAAACTTGAGCTTATGAATAAAATTTTTTTTCTACTATTGGTTTTAATGATATCTGGTTGTGGGGACAAGGAAGAGGTGTCTGAAAAATCTCAAAGGCAAACTTTTATTTCAACCGCCCAATCCCAGTTTATAAATTTTTCTTATGAGCAATCTTCAATGGGAGTTATCGAAGGATTAATTGATCCAACTGTATCAGCTGAAATTAATGGCACGGTTATAAAAATGCACGTTCGGACAGGTTCTACGGTAAAAAAAGGAGAGTTATTAGCTGAAATTGAAGGGAAAGATTATCAATATCAAGTGGATTTGGCAGAAGCTGAAATTCGACTTTTGAGGATTAGGCTAGCAAACCAGACAAAAATTCTTGAGAGAAGCACAGCCCTTGTAGATAAAAAATTTATCTCTCCAAATGCTCTCGATAATATTGCTACCGAAAAATCAGAGACATATGAGGGGTTAGAGGTTGCTAAGTCTAAACTGGACATAGCTAAATCCAATTTTGATAAAACTAAAATCTATGCCCCTATAAATGGTAAGGTTCAGAAACAAATTGCTTCTATTGGTGATTATCTCAAAATAGGTGACGGTGTGTTTCAAATTATTAACAATAAAAAAGTGAGAGCCCACATACCATTTCCTGAACATCTTGCAAAGAAAATAAAGCCTGGGATGAAGATGCAACTTACTAGCGCAGCATCCCAAACAACTATTACCGTTAATATTGCCGAGTTAAAACCTAGCATCAATGAAGAAAGTCGATCTATTGATGTGATTGCAGATATTTCTAATTTACCAGATTGGCAGCCGGGATCAACGGTTCATGGTACGATTATTTTTAATGCAAGGCAAAGTGTTGCGGTTCCCGAACAGAGTGTTGTGCAACGGCCTTCGGGGTCTGTTGTGTATGTAATCGAAGACAGTTATACAAAGGCAAATAAAGTAAAAACAGGAATAACACAAAATGGATTTATTGAAATTTTATCTGGTCTTGATATCAATCAGACGGTAGCCGTTGATGGTGCTGCTTTTCTAACAGATAATATTATAGTCAACATCAGTAACCCCTCATAAATATGACACTTCCCGAAATCTCAATCAGAAGGCACGTTCTAGCTTGGATGATATCTGGTGTCTTTATTTTATTTGGTATTATCAGCATTCAAAAGATTGGTTTAGATCGCTTCCCAATGATTGAGTTTCCAGTACTTTCAGTTACAACAACTCTTGAGGGAGCTAACCCTGAAATTATTGATGCAAGTATCACTAATATAATTGAAACTGCAGTTAATTCAACTACCGGCATTGAGTCAATCAAATCGAGCTCATCACCAGGGGTTTCAGTTGTAACTATCACCTTCAATCTAGACAAAGATATAGAAGTTGCTTTCAATGAAATTCAATCTAAAGTCGGTCAAGTTGCTAGGCGACTACCTGATGATATTGTTCCTCCAGTAGTAAGGAAGGTGGAAACGAATGCCAGCCCTATTATGTGGCTTGGTTTTAGTGGCGACAGAACAATACAGGACCTAAATTTATATGCAACCAATATTTTAAAGAAACAATTGGAAACAATCGATGGTGTAGGTGAGGTTAGAATTGGAGGAAGAAGAGATAGAACAGTGAGAGTTAACTTAATAGTGGAGAAAATGTCTGCCCTTAATATTTCGGCAATTGACGTTGTAAATGCCTTTAATAGAGAGCACATACAGTTACCTGGAGGGTACCTAGTAAAAGATCAGTCAGAGAAGATGTTCAAGCTTGATCTCGAATACCACCAAATAGAAAAATTAAATGACTTATTGGTTGCATACCGAAGTGATGGTCCGGTAAAAATTAAAGATATCGCAGAAGTTCAGGATGGCCTTGAAGACTATAGAGAAACAGCAAGATTTAACAGTCTGCCGTCAGTAGGCCTCGGTATTGTTAAGGTAGCTAACTCTAATACTGTTGAAATAATCAATAAAATAAAGCTTAAACTGGATAGCGATATACGACCTAATCTACCTTTAGGTGTTACGTTGGAAATATCCACAGATGATTCAGTTTTCATAAAAGCTATGGTGAAATCCTTGCAAAGCCATATTGTCGAAGGAACTATATTAGCAGCCTTTGTGGTTCTTCTTTTTCTAATGTCCTTGAGATCAACATTTATCATTGCAGTAGCAATTCCAATCTCATTACTAGGTGCTATAGCCGTCATGTACTTCTTTGGTTTCACTTTTAATAGCATGACTCTGTTGGCATTAATTCTTTTAATTGGCGTTGTTGTTGATGACGCTATAGTCGTTTTAGAGAATATATTTAGGCATCATCATGAGTATGACGTCAATCCGTTTGATGCGGCAATCAATGGAAGTAAAGAGGTTGTTTTTGCTGTGCTTACCTCTACTATGGCTCTAGTTTGTATCTTTGCACCTGTGATATATATGGATGGCATTATAGGGCGATTCTTTGAGTCTTTTGCTGTAGTTGTTACTTCGGGTGTCTTAATTTCTCTGATTGTCTCGCTAACACTCACTCCAATGCTATGTTCAAAATTTTTAATTAAAGAAAATTTTAATATTGGGTGGGACCAAAAAAAATTAAAAAAAAATAGGATCGTAGAAAAACTCGAGGCATTCTTCAAAATTTTAGAAGATTCATACTCCAAAATTCTTGCCAGTACTTTAAATAATCGATGGAGAGTTCTTCTTTTAAGCTTTCTGATTGTATTGTTAAGCGGTTATTTTTTCGCAAATATCAATAAAGAATTAGTACCAGAAACTGATGAAAGTCGCTTCACCGTTCGCTTCAAAACGCCGTTAGGGTCAAACATAGACTATACCTACAGAAAGCTTTTGGAGATTGAAAATAAAATAAACACGCAAGAAGAAAGTATTGCAAGCGTCTTTTCTTCTATTGGCCTAGGAAGTCAAGGGCAAGTAAATAGTGGCTATATTAGCGTAAGGCTAATTGATAAAGACTTACGAAAAAAAAGCCAAACTGAAATTATAAATAATTTAAAAACAGAATTTTCAATGCTTGCCGGAGTAAAAGCCTTTCCGGCAGGAGTTTCAATTGCGGGTGGGCAAAGATCTGAAAAATTAAAATTTTCTCTCATAGGCCCCAGTATTGAGAAAGTTGCTCAGTTTAGTAGCGAGCTCCAAAATAAGCTATCTGAGAACACAAAAATAGGAAAAATTGATCTTGATTTGCAGCTTAACCTTCCGCAGCTTATTCTTGATATTGATAGGGAAAAAGCTAGCAGTCTGGGTATATCTGCTAGAGACATCGCTGAGTCAATTTCCGTCCTAAGCAATGGTTTAGATGTAGCAAGATTTAATGATTACCCTGGTGATGGTCAGAGGTATGAAATTAGACTTAAGGCCAAAGAAGGTACCTTTCAAAAAACAAACGATCTTAATAAGATTTATTTACGAAGCAAAAGTGGGGAATTAGTCAGACTTGATACCATTGCTTCCTTTACCGAGGTATTAGGACCTGCTGTTATTGGTAGGGAAAACCTACAATATTCTGCTAATTTTTATACCGATCCTTCTATACCACTCGGAGAAGCCATTCAATTGGTAAGTGACGTGAGTATGTCCATCCTCCCCAGTGACTATAAGATTGAACTCGATGGGCAAGCAAAAGAATTTGCAAAAACATCAAAAAATCTATTCTTTGTTTTTATTTTAGCAACCGTCTTACTCTATATGGTCTTAGCCAGCCTATTTAACTCTTTTTTTCAGCCTATTATTGTTATGCTAGCTCAACCTCTAGCTGTGGTTGGTGGTATTGCCTTGCTATGGCTAACAGGGAAAAGTCTAAATATTTACTCTATGATTGGAATGGTTTTGCTTATTGGGTTGGTGGCGAAAAATTCTATTCTTCTAATAGACCTAACCAACCAACTCAGAGACAAAGGAAAGGAAACAAATAAGGCTTTACTTGAGGCTTGTCCGGTAAGGCTTAGGCCAGTATTAATGACTTCGTTAACACTTATTTTGGCATTACTTCCTGCCGCACTTGGTTTTGGGGCTGGGTCAGAGGAAAATGGGCCTTTAGCAATAGCTGTTATTGGCGGGATGATTTCATCAACACTACTAACCCTTATTGTAATTCCAGCAGCTTATTCATTATCGGCTCGATTTATCGACAAGAAATTATAGTTTTGTTACTTTTTGTACAATCAAGGAGCCAACCAAATCACCCTCTACATTAATTGTTGTTCTAAATGTATCCAAAAGCCTATCCATAGGAAGAAGCAGGGCTAGTGCTTCAAGAGGAAGTCCAAGAACCTGGAGTACCATTGCCATGGTTACCATTCCAGCGCTAGGTATGCCAGGAGCGCCAATAGAAGCAACCATAGCTATAAAAAATAAAATGATCTGTTGTGAAAGGCTAAGATCTATCCCAACAAGGTTAGCAATAAACAGTGCTGCGGCTGCTTCATAAAGTGCAGTCCCGTCCATATTGATGGTCGCTCCTAATGGAAGCACGAAGTTTGCAATACTTTTTGGCACCTTAAAAGTATTACACGCTACACTTAATGTAAGAGGAAGTGTAGCCGCACTAGAGCTAGTAGCAAATGCACTAATGAATGCAGGTCTGCCATTGCTCCATAAACTAAGGGGAGAAATTTTTGTAATGATAAAAAGTAAGGTAGGAATAATTAATAGGCCATGAATAAGCATAATCCCAATCACCGTAATAATAAAAATACTTAATTGGGAGAATAATTCACTAGATTGACTTTCAACCATCGTCACTAACAAAGAAAAAATTCCTATTGGTGCAAACATCATAATCCAATTTACAATTCTCATTATTACTTCATACAAGCTTTCAAAAACTTTTTTTCCTGCTTGTATTTTCGTACCACCACCATTAAAGCTAGCTCCGATTAAAATAGAAAAAATAATCAGAGGAAGGATATTTCCTGAAGATAGTGATTGAAAAGGATTTACAAACAAACCCAAAATAAATTGCTTTAAAAATTCCAGGATAGAAAGCGAGCTAGTTATCGCATTTTTCGCTTCTGGCCATGAATCCACGGTTATTCCCATGCCAGGCTTAACTAAATTCATTATTATTAAAGCCGTAAAAATTGCCAAAGACATAGTGCTAAAAAAATAAAGGAGGGTATATTTCCAGATGGTGCTAGATTTTTTACTATTGCCAAGATTTGACACGCCTACCACAATAGAAAAAAATACCAATGGGACAAGAATCATTTTTAATGAATTAATGAATAACTGCCCGATTATGACGTTTGCTTCAAGGAAAGCATTGTACAAAGACCACTGTGGATAAATTTTTAAAAATAATCCAAATGAAATTCCCATTAACGCTGCCAGGAATATATTACGATTAATATTGTTCATTAAACTATACGCTCCATTAAAGCCCCAAAAAATCCATCAGTTTTATGCTTATGAGGGTTGAGTTTTAAAAAGTCTCCTTCCCCAATATCAACTCCGCTTTTGGCCATAATAATATGCTGAGGAATTATTTTAAAGTGCTGATTATTTTCTAAAAATGTTGCGATTATATTTTCATTTTCATCATTTAAAATACTACAGGTTGCATAAACTAAATAACCACCTTTTTTACATAATTTGGATGCAGCTTCCAAGATTGAGGCTTGCTTAGTCGCTAATTCGGCAAGAGACTCCTCTGTTTGTCTCCACTTCAGGTCCGGGTTTCTTCTTAAGGTCCCAAACCCTGTGCAAGGTGCATCCACTAGAACACGGTCCAACTTATTCCTTAATCGCTTTATTTTTAAATCATTTTCATTAGAAATTCTTTGCATAGCAATATTTGATGCTCCTGATCTCTTAAGTCTTTGTTTCATGTTTGCAAGACGTCTATCAGAGATATCAAAAGCGTAAATTCTTCCAGTATTCTTCATCAATGCTGACAAAGCCAAAGTCTTACCTCCTGCTCCTGCACAAAAATCAGCAACCATATGACCTCTTTTAACATCGAGTAATAGAGTTAAAAGCTGACTTCCTTCTTCCTGAACCTCTATAGCTCCACCTAAGAAAAGTGGGTGTTTTTGTATGCTGTTCCTCTTGGCAGCGTAATGCCATGTTTAGATAATTCTGTTTTCTTGATTTTAACTACTTCATCTGGGAAAGATAAGTGAAACTCATTAACAACATCTTGAACTGACAAAGTTTTCAACGAGTTAACACGCAATTGAAGTGTTGCTGGTGATAATAACGACGTGCCAAAAGCAATAGCTTCTTCTTCACCGTAATATAAAACTAATTTCGCCCATATCCAATCGGGTAGACTAAGCTTTGTTGGCCATGAATCGATATGGACTTTATTTTTTTTCTTTTCTACTAACCATTCGATTTCATATTCGTCAGTCACTCCACTTAACTCTTTTATACTATGCCCCTTCAATACCAACAAATATACCAAAATCATTTTTTTACAATGAGCATCTCCAACAATTTCCTCAAGTAATCTTTTGTTCCTAATTACACCGTAATAGATTTCTGCAATGTCTGATCTATCGCTACTTCCTAAATTTCGATTATTCTTAAAGTAATAACTTAGCTGGACGTCAGCAGGTAAATTTTTTATCAGGCTTTCACCTAAAATATCTGCACATGCCTTAATAGCAAATCTATTCATTTTTTATTGCCTTTAACGTAATTATTTCTTGCACGATTACACTCAAATCATCCTGAGTTATTGAAATTTTTATCGGAAGGTATCCGTATTTTTCAGAAAGCCATAAATCAATTCGTTCTTGATCCTCGTAATTAAACTTGGCAATATGAATTGCCTTCAATTCTCCCTCACGAGTATATAGTATCTCTTCATCAACATAATGATAATCATATACTTTTAGGCGCCTTCCATTAGTGATAGGTATTTGCATTCTATCTAGTGGATCAAGGAACATAAATTGAAACATAAAGCTTAACTGATCTTGTGACCCATCGATTAAAGAATAGGACTGTTCTAACTCTTCTTTTTGTCTACAATGCAAGGTTTTATCTACCCAGTCAAAAAATGCTTCATTTATTCTTTCTGGTCCATGTTGGTATAAGTAATAATTTGGTTTTAAACCTTCTTCAGATATATTTCCCCTACTTGTTTGTATTAACGGGTTAGAATAAATGATTGATGTTAGGCCTGTAGCTGAAGCCTTATATTGAATATTATATTTATCATCCACTACACCATAAGTAATAACGAGCTTACCCACCTCATCAAATCTTTGTTTGTACACTTTTCTGAACTTCTACCAAATGGATCAAGTGCTCTTAAACTACCCTTGTTAGGTCCTAAATCATAGGAAACTTTATATTCGAGAAGTAGTGACTCTATTGTTTCTCCATATTTTTTTGTTTCTTCTGGTGTCTGAATTTCTTCTATTGGACTACATAATTCGCATAGATTTTCTCTCAAATAATGATCTTTTTTAATACCTTCAGGTGCCTCTTCTTGATTATTTTTTTTGGGTCTTATCAATATCTCTTTAAGCTCTTCTACTTTTACTTTTTTTTTCTTAATATTCAAACTTAATTTTTTTTCAGGAAATTGAGTCAATTCCACAGTTGTTAATTGGTTTTCTTTGAAAGAATTAAATGAAAAATTTATTTTTGAGAAAAAAATTGCATGAATTAAAAATGACACCAATATGGCAAAAAACATAATAGAACGTTTCATAACCTATAATTGTAAGCTTGTGCTAATTAGGTTCTGCTCAATCAGTAAACCAAAGTCTGTTTGTATTTTTAATTTTATTGGAATACGAAAATTGTCTTTTGAAATCCAGACATAATGCGTTGAGCTATCTCTTCCTATAATGCTCCCCTCGAACAAATCAGCTTGTATAAATTTTTCATTTATTTTTACGGCCTCCTGCTTAAGTTTCTTATACCTATATATTCGGACTTTTTTCCCTTCTAATATTGTAAAGTTATAAATAACGTTGTTGGTCTTTATAAAATTAAATTGATATAAGTAAACAACTAAATCTAATATTCCTGGAGGTAATTTCTTTTTGATTACTTGCTCTTTATAGTTTGTTGTTATTAGGCTTTTATTATATAAAAATTTTGACTTAATATTTTTACTTGGTTTTTTTACGTTTATAAATTCGAAACTATTTGGCTTAAATCCCTTTTTATCGATTCTTCCTTGACTCAGCAACTTTCTATCTCCAAGCAGCTTTAATATACCTGCTGCATATGTTGTTGCCTCCAGACGATAGAGTCCTTTGGTTTCAGTAAATGTGACGCCAATTTCACCAACATTTTTTTTTGCATGTATGAGTTCATATTTAATATCAAATTTAGCCGGGAAATCTTTTGAAAAAAGATTTGCAGATATTAATAAAATGCATATGCAGAGATAATTAGATATATTGAACCGGCACATCGTTATTGCTTATTTTTCTTACTTCCCCAATTACAAAAACCTCTTCGCCTGATGCCTTTAGTATTTCAGTTGCTTTCTCTACATCATCTTTAGCGACCATTATGGCCATTCCTATCCCACAATTAAATGTCTTATATAATTCAATATCATTTAATCCTGCTTCATCTTTAAGCCATTCAAATAACAAAGGTAGCTTCCATGATTTTTTGTCAATTACTGCAAACAAGCCTTTTGGTAGAATTCTCGGTATGTTCTCTGTTATGCCACCGCCAGTTATATGAGCCATAGCTCGTATTTCAATTGATTCAATTAATTTTAAAATTGATTTAACATAAATTTTAGTTGGTGCCATCAGCACGTTTGCCAAAGTGCTTCCATTAAAGTTACTTTGTAAGTCAATATGGTTTGTGGATATAACCTTACGAATTAAAGAATACCCATTTGAGTGAGCCCCTGATGAAGCAATACCTAAAATGATATCGCCTGCCTGAACAGATGACCCATCGATAATTTTCTCTTTTTCTACTGCACCAACACAGAATCCTGCAAGATCATATTCGCCACTAGGATACATTCCTGGCATTTCAGCCGTCTCTCCACCGACCAGCGAACAATTAGCTAATAAACATCCGTCTGCAATTCCCTTAATAATAATTGTAGCGGTATCGATATCAAGCTTTCCACATGCGTAATAATCTAAAAAAAACAGCGGTTCTGCACCTTGCACTAAAATATCATTGACGCACATAGCCACTAAGTCCTGACCGATCGTGTCGTGCTGATTAAGCTCAAAGGCTAATTTAAGTTTTGTGCCAACCCCATCGGTCCCAGATACGAGAACGGGCTTATTATATTTTTCTGGAATTTCAAATAATGAACCGAATCCACCTAGACTACCAATCGATTCTTTTCTGCTTGTTTTTTTTGCAAAAGGCTTAATGTTGTGGATTAATTGATCTCCTGCCTCAATATCGACCCCTGCATCTTTATAAGAAATACTTTTTTTCTCTGTAGATTTTTCTGACAATGGTTATTTCCTCATATTTAATTGACTGCATTACGTATAGTATAATTTTAACTGATATTACCTCTTTATTAACACTTTCTAAAAGGCTATATGGACCAACTTCTACTTAATATTCATCCTGTACCGAAAAAAACTATGGGTAATTTTATAGTGGGGAAAAATGCTGAGTGTTTAAACTCTATTGAAAGGCTTATAAACTCTACTGATCATTTCTTTATTTATATTTGGGGTGAAAGTGGTAGTGGAAAATCACACTTAGCATCCGCCTTACGAGAAAAAAATGTAAAAGTCGTCGAGGATGTTGAAAACTTCGACAATGATCAGCAAATAGAATTATTTAATCTTTTTAATAAATCAAAAAAACTGCGTACAAATTAGTAATTACTGGAAACGATGCTCCGAATAAGATGAATCTCAGGCCAGATCTTGCAAGTAGGTTGAGTTGGGAGCTAGTTTACCAAATTAAGCCATTAACTGATGACGAAAAAAAAGTTGCCTTAGAATATTATGCTATGCAGAAAGGTATGTCTTTTGATAGAAAAATAATATCTTATTGTATGGCAAATCTCAAAAGAGACCTCCCTTCCCTTATTTCAACTCTAGACGCATTAGATGAATGGTCTTTAAAAGCAAAAAGGCCAATCACAATCCCACTTTTAATTCAGCTTCTGAAAAAGGATAATGATTGGGCGATCATCTTAAAGAGAAATTCTTTAATTTCTTATAAGATAATCAAATGCACCGAGTGCTGCCTTTGAACCTTCTCCCATAGCAATAATAATTTGTTTATATGGAACGGTTGTCACATCCCCTGCTGCAAAAACTCCTGGTAAAGATGTTGCCCCATGATCATTAATTTGGATTTCACCGTATTTACTTAATTCAATCATGCCATTTACCCAATCAGTGTTGGGTACTAATCCAATTTGGATAAATATTCCCTCAATATCTAATTGCTTTTCTTCTTTGGAAGCTCTGTCGATAAATTTAATATGAGTCACTTTATCTCCACCGTAGATCTCATTCGTTTGAACATTCATTAATACGTCAACATTTTTTAGTGTTTTTAATCTATCAACCAATACTTGATCTGCTTTTAATTCAGGAGCAAACTCTAAACGGTAACATGCCCAACAATGCCAGCTAGATCAATTGCTGCTTCAATACCTGAGTTTCCTCCTCCTACTACAGCAACATTCTTACCTTTAAATAATGGTCCATCACAGTGCGGGCAGTAAGCTACGCCCTTACCTTTAAATTCTTTTTCACCTGGCACTCCTAGCTCTTTCCATCGAGCACCTGTTGCAATGATAATTGATTTACTCTCAAGCTTTCCCCCGCTCTCAAGCTCTAGTTCGTAATGAGAGTTTTCTTTTTTTGATAGTTTTTTAGCTTTTTGTAAATTGATAATATCTACATCATATTCTTTAACATGTTCCTCTAATGCCGCAACTAATTTTGGACCTTCGGTAGCCCTAACTGATATGAAATTTTCAATGCCAAGGGTATCCATAACCTGTCCGCCAAATCGCTCTGCCACAAGTCCTGTTCTGATTCCCTTTCGTGCTGCATACACAGCAGCAGATGCTCCTGCCGGACCTCCGCCCACAATAAGCATATCAAACGGCTTCATTGTTGATAGCTTTTCAGCTGCTTTGTCAGAAGCTGTTATATCAATTTTATTAATAATTTCCTCAAGATCCATCCTACCCTGCCCAAACTCTTTACCATTTAAATGTATAGTTGGAACAGACATAATTTTTTTATCGTTTATTTCATTTTGAAATAATGCCCCATCAATCATGCAATGACTGATGCCAGGATTTAAAAGTGACAGCACATTTAATGCCTGAACTACGTCGGGGCAGTTATGACAGCTCAGGGAAATATAAGTCTCAAAATTAAATTGTCCCTTAATATTTTTAATTTGCTCAATTTGCTCATCGGATATTTTTACTGGGTAACCACCGACTTGCAATAATGCCAGCACTAACGATGTGAATTCATGTCCCATAGGTATTCCTGCAAATTGAATACCAGATACCTCATCAGGTTTATTGACTTTGAATGAAGGGGTCCTTTCATCACTATCTTTATGAACGTTTAGAGATACTTTATTTGACATACCAGATAATTCTTCCAATAGATCTAACATTGAAGTAGATGAAGCTTGGTCGTCAATATAGGCATCTAAAACCACAGGAGTTTCTATTTTTGTCAAATATTGATTTAACTGCTCTTTAATTTTTGAATCGAGTGACATTTTTTCTCTTTTTAGTTATGAGGGCGAAATTAATTGGGGCCGGTATGCCGGCCTCAATTAAACTTACTGTTTATTTAAATTTTGCCAACTAAGTCTAGTGAAGGAGTAAGGGCTTCTTCTCCTGGCTTCCAAGATGCTGGGCATGCTTGATTTGGATTAGCTGCAATATGTTGTGCTGCTTGAATTTTTCTTACTAGGTCAGCAGCTGAACGGCCAATACCTAAATCATTTACTTCTGCTGTTTTAATAACACCTTCAGGATTTATAATAAATGTACCTCTTAGTGCTAATCCAGCCTCTTCAATCATAACGTCAAAGTTTCTAGTCATAGTTCCTGTTGGATCACCAATCATTGGAAATTGAATTTTCTTAATAGTATCTGATGCATCATGCCAAGCTTTATGAGTGAAGTGCGTATCAGTTGAAACGGTGTAAACCTCAACACCCATTTTTTGTAATTCATCATAATGATCAGCAACATCCCCAAGCTCGGTTGGACAGACGAATGTAAAATCAGCTGGGTAAAAAACTACAGCAGACCATTTACCTTTAAGGTCAGCTTCTGTTACTGTAACTTCTTTGCCATTATGAAAAGCAGTGGCTGAAAAGGGCTTAACTTCAGTATTAATTAGTGAAGACATAATATATTTCCTTATCTATTTAAAAAAGAAAT
>JGI20155J14468_10001666_pt1 | contig 17117 bp, 19 predicted proteins | sample COG_05_FD_14468 | JGI IMG/M metagenome (IMG submission 14468) | reverse complement strand
CATATTTTTATCTTTTATCTATCGCGAGTGAGTCGTTTGATAAAGAACCGCGCGCGTGAAGTAATGGAGAGGAATTGGATTATTATCCAAACGGGAGAGGGAAAAATGCGTGTTGGTGGCTCAAAATCACCCAAAAGGAATGTTACTTACTCGGATTTTGCGTTTTGAGTTTGGTCCTTTGTCGTCCGGGAACGAAAACTTTTTTGTGTGTTTTTGTCTTTTTCTGGCGAAAAACGACTCGCGTGCGAAAGATGTTTGTTTTTTGTGAGACACTCATCAAATCAGGATGTCTCTCGCTGATGTCTCTTTCTGGTAGTATTCGTAGTAGTATTGTATCAGACAATAAAGATGATAACGATGATGATACGAGGGGAGAAAAAGAGCTACGACCACCGCGCATACTTGCTGCTGTATAAATAACACCGCTATATAAAGTACCCAGGAGTACTCGCGGCCGCTTTCTTTTTAAACTATTACGTACTCTCTCGTCTCGTCTTCATTTTTCACGAAGGAGGAATGGAAACTTTCGTAAACTCGAAATCGATTTCCACGTTTGCGTTTGGTTTCACGTAGCTCCCGTCTTTAAACGTCAACCCGTCTTCTCCGCTCGTCGTCGTGAACACGCGCCTGCTCCCGTTCCTCATGACGTATCGCTCGTCCGAGAAACTTTCGTTGACGTCGTACGGAAGCACCGGCGGCGGTCTCGTTTTCGAGTACACGAAGCCGATGGGCCGGTTTGTTTTTCTCGTATCGAAAACGGTCTCGTTCGCGTCCAGATCTCGCACCGTCACGTTCGCTCCGCACAAAAACCCTTGCTGCACGTACTCTCCGCCTCCTTTGACGAGTTCTTCGTACGACGTCGACTCGTTCATCTTCACCGTTATTCGTTTCTCTTCGGCCACCGCTTTCGTGTTTTCCTTCTCCTCTCTCGTTTCTCGTCTCGTTTTCAACTGTTCCGAGACGACGCCAAACGTTAACAGACCGAGCCAAGCTAAGCCGCCTTTCAAGCCGAATCGTCGGGTGAGGAAAGTGGCCATAAAATCCGTGGAGTCCGCCTGTCGTCTGTTGTTGTTGTTATTCTTCTTTTCCTTGACCTGCTCCAGTATCTCTTTCGCGCTCAAATCTTCTTCCGCCGGGGGCGTCGCGCGAACAACGCGACGAGAGAAAACGGAATCACTTTTTCTCGTCCGAAAATGACGCGCTGCTAAGACCTGCGAGGAAAGATGAGGCGATGATGATGTCGATGATGATGATGCCGTTTTCGCCGCGCGATGACGATGGCAACACGCCAGGCACGTGCTCAGTGTCGTCGTCATCTTTGTGTGGTTTGAGAGAAGTGCGTTCGATGATGGTTTTTCTGTGGATAACAAATGAAAAATACGCAGAAAGATCCTCTCGCATCGAAGAATGTCATCATCGTCATCATCATCGTCTCCCTCGTCAAAATCACGCACTGCTCGATATTTGAACTTCACACAGCGCACAGTTTTGGTTACCGTAGATTAAGGTATGACCGTCGAGCCACTCTAACGTCCAAAGCGGTGTTGCGTTCGTTTGGTTCTCCGGGTGGCGGAGAAGAGGAGGAGGAGAAGGAGATGTCGATGTGGCGCTTCTGTCGTCGTTTATTTCGAAGAGAGCTTCGGCGTCGTCGATGGAGACGATTGATATTTGACCTGTGGTTAATGCGGACGCCACGAGGAGACCGTTTGGAGATATTTTGGTTCGTTTGGAGGTGGACGGGAGGTCGAGCGCGAATAAGAGGGTGTTGGCGGAGGTGTCGACGACGGTGAGGGTGGACGCGGCGACGAACGCACCGAGGGAGGACGAGGACGCGTCGTCGTTTTCGGTGTCGGAATCGAGTGGTTCGGCGGCGATAGGTTCGCGTCGCTTATCTTCTTCACCACTCGGAGGAGGCGTGAAAAAATCAAAGCTGCTCAATCGGCCGTAAAAAGGAACGCCTTTTTTCGGGTACTCGTGGACGTATCCGCGAATAGGCGTTTTTTGGTCGTCGTTTTGACTGAATGCGTCCCAACAGAGCGCTCTTGAAATATCAGAGTTGGAATCGAAGTGTGATGTTATCACGTATACTTTCTCGTCGTTGCTCGAGGTCGCTGTTGATTTATGTTTCCTCATCAACGCGGTCTTAACGATACCGCCGCATCCGCTCCAATTCACGTCGTGTATTTTTGCAAGTTTTTCGAGATGACCGCTATCGCCTTCCCAAACTTTAAAACGACCGCTCGCATCAGAGGTGACGATGTGCAGATGTTTTTGGTCTTTTTCGGTGCCGCTGAAATGGATAAGCGTCGAAGTTATGGCCGATTTTGGGGTCGCTTCTTTCTCTTTATCGGAATGGTGTCTCAACATCCGCTTCCTCGTCCACTCGTTGGAAGCGTCCTCGCAAGGCTCTTTCGCCCAAACGCTAGAGGTACCATCTGCCGATCCTAATACTAAAATATCGTCGTTAAAAGCGCAACACGTGATGCGTTTAGAGTGCGTTCCTCGTAAAACCGCTTTGCTCTTTACGCTCAAATCGATAGGGAGAAACTCGTACACGTGCGCGTCGCAGCCTTTCGCAAACGTCACCGCGAGAGAGATAGTTTGTCCGCGCGTATTATTATTTCCATCACCGTTCCACTCAAGAGCTGCTATGGCGCCGAGCTTGCGTTTAACGTCAGTACCCGCATTAATGCTCACTATTTTCTTGCTCTTCTTCTCGTATATAACTACCTCGCCTCCGGCGTCGCCGGATGCGATGAAAACGCACCCGTCTCCCTTCAAAACAGACATCACCGTCACCGCGTGTTTATGCGTCTCGTGCAACGTTCTCAATTTTATCTGCTCTTCTTGTTCTTCTTCTTCTGGATCATGACGATCGTTTCCGTCTTTTAAACAGTCGCTTTGTTCTGCATTATCGTCTCTTTTTCGTCCATTCATCTCATCCTCCTCTTCCTCCTTCTTCTTCTTTCCTCTGGTCCGTTTCCAATCGTACGTCGGTTTCCTCAAACTCTCGCGCTCGCCGTCCCCATCTCCCTCCTCCCACCAAAAACCATTCAAATCTTCGCCGTTCACGTGTCGCATCAGCACCTCCTTCGCCCATTTCCCTCGCTTAAACATCTCCTCCGACCCGGATTTTTTATCCGGATGCGCTTTCAACGAGTGCTTCCTAAACGCGCGATCGATCGAAGCTTTCGTCAAAATGATCTCATTCTCGGATGATGAGACGTTCAAAATCGACTTCGCTTTCGAGAGTAAGGGTTCGTACAGACGATTTTGATGGCTGTTCTTGTTCTCGGTGGTGGTGCTCGCGCCGCCCGAGTGATGATTCCGGGGGCGGGTCTCGTCGTCAATGTCATCGGGAGAGCAGAAGATCGTCATGATGTGTGACGATGATCAGATCAGGAGGGCTTTTTTTATTTTGACTTTTTTTTAGAAGAATTTAAGCGTTTCTGAGAAATTAATGAGAGGACGGAAACCTCTTCTTTGTCTCCAATCACAGCGAGAGAGAAGCACTTTTCGCCGTTAAAATATATATCTATCCCCTGGAAAACTATTGGTGAAGAAAGAAAAACAAAGAATGCGAGCGGCGGCGAGCTGTGTTTCACTTTTGGCGTCCTCCTCGTCCTCGTCCTCGTCCTCGACGACTAAAAGATTTGAAAGGAGGAGATTAGTAGGGGATTCCCCGGTGTTCAAAAGGAAGAGTAAAAGTAACGACGACGATGATGATAAAACCATCGAGGAGGAAAACTCCGGAAGAACGCCGCGCTTTGAGAAGGAGGAGCGACGGACGTCGTCCTCCGAAGCCTCGTCGTCGTTAAAGAAAGAGCTGCTGAGCATCGTAGCCTCGTCGAGAAAAGCAAACACGATTGAAACGAGAGCCAAAAAACGAGAGATATTAGATAAAGTTCTCGAGCTGGAGAAGGAGGCGAGCGCGAAACTGGATTTAGAAGGGGACATCCAAGGCCGGTGGTCGCTCGTCTATTCCACGGACGACGATGAAAATAAAGCTATGTTCATGCTGGACGATGCGAACGATAAAGTCGTGAAGGAAATTTTGGATAGTTTGTATAAGTTCTTCTTCGCGTTTGCGGCACCGTTGTCCGGCGGATTTTCCTCTTCCGAGACTGCGAAGAGGAAGGAGCGAGGAGGAGAACTTTTTAAGTCCATTCGAAACGAGCAAATCGTCGACTTGACGAATGAAAGCGTAGAGAATTTCGTAGATTTAGAGATATTAGGACGAGAGACGCGAGTGGTCGTTCGCGGAGAGATTAAACCGTTAGATAAGAACCAAAGAAAAGTTCAAGTCACTTTCACGGATTGGTCGTTTGACAACCTCGTGACGTTACCGCTTCCCAGACCTACCGGCGGGTTAGAAAACACCTATTGCGACGAAACGATGAGAATATCGAGAGGAAGTCGAGGCGGCGTGTTCATCACCACACGGATAAGAGGAGGAAGGGGATAAGAGAGCGGTAAAAAGAGATCGCCTTCTTAAGTGATGATTACGTCTTAATCAACGACGACTAAACGATACTCCCCGGTACCTTTACTGATGTACAACAAAAAGCTATATAGAAGAATAAAAATCTACGATGAAGACGACGCGCTACTCCCCCCCGCCGCGACTGACCCCGGAAAAACCGCGCTCGCGTGATGCTGAATCATCCTCCACTCCCCTCCCTGCTTCTCAAACACGTTCGTACACGTCAACGTGCTCGCTCGCTCGCATCACCACCTCCTCGCACGTGACGATACCCAAATTCCCGTTGGCGTACGCCTGTACGCTTTTACACTTCACGTCCATCTTCTGTTGCGACGTCGACGAACTCGCGCTCCCACTTCCCCCTGCTCCTCCCATGGACTCAAACACTATCCGCCACGACTCTTTCACGTTCTCGTCGCCTAAAACTGTCGGCATTCCCGGGTGCGTGCATCGCACGTGCGCTCCGCTTCCCCACACTTTGGAGTGCATGAGGGTGAAATCCCCTCTCCGAAATGCGTCGTAGAATAACGAGTTGCACGTTTCCACGGCGACTAAATCGTCTCGTTTGAGCAGAGCGATTGAATCGCGTAACTTTGCGGCTTCCGTGTAGTTTTCTAGGGATATTTGTAACGAAAGTTCGCGTTCTAGGGATGCTAAAGCGTTCGAAGTGGATTCGTCTTCTTCTTCTTCTTCCTCGTTCGCTCGGTCGTTCTTCCCCGCGCTGTCGCGTACCCTGGTGCCTAAATTCCGAACGCCGTGACTTTTTCTTCTCGGAAGAAGCGCACCGGTAAAAAAAATACGTCTCGATGATGCGTGCGCTGCGAATGATGCTACTGCTCCCATCGTCGGTTTCACGCGCGCGGTAAAAGCGGCGAGTGCGCGGTGTCGATGAAGGAAAGAGAGAGAGAGAGGTTTTGAGGGACTTTCCCCTAAATGGGAAAAAGGAATATAAATCGGCGGCAGAAAAGAGACGCACACACACACACACGCGCGCGCGCGAAGGAAAGCGACCCGAGGAGAACGAGCCCGATATATTTCACCACCGGTGTGAGTTAACGATGATTTCTTTTCGCGCCGCTCATCATCCGTCGTCGTCGTCTTTCTCGTCGTCCTTTCAAACAGGACGCAACAAAATCAGGGCGGTGACAAAGACGATGCGAAAAGGTCTTGGTCTTTGTCTTCTCCTTCTTCTGTGCTTCGAAAAGCGCTCTCCACCACCTTTCGCCCTCGCTTTCGAAAACGACGACAAAAACGGGTCGGCGGAAACTGACGTCGCCAAATTTCTGGGTTACGCGTCCCCGGAGAAACTGTTCGGGAAGCAGTCGTTTTTGGCAAAGTTGCAGCACAAGCTGGAAGCGCCGAAACTTCGAGGGATGGCGAGTTTCGTGCCGAGGCAGAAGCTCGAGGGAGAGGAAGAGCCAAAGGAGAGTTTTGGGTTCAAGAGAGAAGCGTACATTGGCGGTCAGTTTATATCCGGAGCTTCGCCGGATTTGGACGTCGGGGTTGTCGTCAGAGTGCCGCGCGCGGCGTTTGCGGAAAAAGGCGAGTTGGAGAAGTTGACGGGGACTTCCGCGGAGTGGTTCGTGTTCGGAGATAAGAATCCAGGGGAGAGAGTGGAGCACGAGAGCGAGACGTCGGTGGTGTTTGCGAAGCTTCGAACGCCGGAACGTGGCGAGTTTGAGTTGCCTTTGAGGTTTCGTGCGAGGTACGCGAAGCCGGTATTTCGAAACAAGACTGAAGAAAAAGCGGCGGAACGAGGAGGAGCAAAGTCTGCGGAAGAGATGAAAAGGAGCGAGAATGATGTGAACAGTAGTAGTAATAGTAATACTATCAGCAGCAGCAGCAGCGAGGCCAATACAGAAGAAAGAGGAAAAAGAGAGGGAGGAGAGGAGAATGAGGAACCGAAATGGAGCAAGTCGCACTCCCGTATTGTGTTCCCGAATGTCGTCATTCTCGCACGACGTGAAGACGATACCGGACCGTGGACCAGAGTTGGCGAGTTGGAAATGAGAGGATCTTGGTATGTTCCCATCGCGTATTCAAATCAAGCCATCGGCGTGAAGATGATGAGTATAATTATTACCCTCGGCGCCGGAGCATTAGTATTCAAAGCGATTAGGCAAAAAATAGTAGAAGAGCATTACGGTTTGAACCGCTCGTCGTCGATCCCATCGTTGAAGAAAAGCAGGTCGAAGAAGAAGAGAAATTAAGCTCGATAGAGTGTATATACTGTACAGTATGTATGCGACGTAAATTCTTACGGTGACTATAAAACATAACTTGCGTTTTTGTACATTTTCGTTAAGAACGGAAGAGGCCATCTTGGCCTCTAAAGGCTCTATCTACAGATCTTGGCGGTGAAGAGGATTGCTCGTGGACGCGTTCGGCCAACATTAAATTACGTCTCGCTCGATCCGATAAACTGCGCTGACGATCCCATCTGCGCGTGCCACCTGGAGAAGATTCAGATTCGCTACTATCATCTTGAGATCTCGACGGGCTATTACTAAATGGATTATGATTATTTGTGTTATTGTTGTTATCGTTATCGTGCGAGGTTGGTTCGGGGGCCGCAGCAGCTGCGTTGTTGACGACGTACTGCGTATACGGCGTAAGTTCTGAAGGCACTCCGGCGAGTTCCACATCTCCAGTACCGCTCGTTGTTGTATTGCTCTCGTTGACCGCCGCCATCTGACGACTCGCCGATATCGCGCGATTATACTCTTGATACTCTTCCTCGAGCTCCCAAAACCTCCCGCCCAACGCGCGGTCTCTTCGCACATCTCGCATGTGATTAAACCATTGCTTAATAATGCCTTTATAAATCCAGTACATTATCGTGACGCCAAGGAAACACATGAACCCAATAAGGACGATGAACCTGGCGGAATCTTTCTCACCTAACCATCCCACGGAATTTTCTACGTTCTGTCCTTTCGAAACCTCGTCCGCGCCCGCGACACCGTCGTCGTTCACCGCGTACCGCACGCTTCCGTTCTCTTCGCGACAATCTAAGTTCAGATACGCGAGTTCAGAAGGGATTTCGCAATCGAAAATATTCCCAGTAATTAACGCGAACTGGATTTGAGACCCTTGATACTGCGATACCCATGAAGGTGCGGTTCCGGTGAGTATGTTATTACTCACGTCCGCAAAATGAATGATGTAATACTGATTGTTCACGAGCGTCGGCGACGTGCGAAACATCGCGCCAAAGTCCAACTTATCGGGCATGTTACCCACAAACTTGTTGTTCTTGGCGGAAAACTGAATCAAACTTGGCCAGTTTGTGGACACTTGAGGCAAATTACCGGTAAACTCGTTGTCGTGGAGGGAAAAATATTTCAATTTTGGCGCCTGTTGAATCCAAACCGGAATGTTTTCGCTCAACGCGTTGTTGGAAACGTCCAAGGAAAGGAGATTCTTCCCGGAAATTCTCCCACTCCCATCGTTTTCGTACACAGAAGTGGGAATACCGCCTACGTTGAGTTGATTATTCGCCACAGAAATCGCCTCTCTCGCCTCGTCGTCGCACACGCCTTGAGGAATAGATCCGCTAAACTGATTCTCGTTGAGATGTATAGTTTGTAAGTTTGGGGCATTCGTCCCCAACGTCGCGGGTATCTGACCGGTGAACAAATTGTCCTCCATGTGTAACGCCCGAAGTTTCGGCACGTTCCACTCGTCCGGTAACTCGCCGGAGAGTTTATTCTCGGACAACTCCAAATACGTCAAGTTTTTTGCAAAGTTTCCGTTCACCAACGACGCCGGCAAAGCGCCTTCTAACTCGTTTCCGCCGGCGTACAACACAGCGACGTTGGAATTCTCCGGGTTGTCCAGCTCGGGTAACGCTCCAGTTAATTCGTTATCTTGCACGATCAAAACGTGCATTCTTTCCAACGCGCATTTCGGAATCGTTCCATTTATACCGTTTCCTTGTACATTTATCGTGTGTAAACTTAACGGAAGTTTATCGCAATCCGCTCCGAAATCTACGTCCAGCGTTCCCGTGACCCCCGCTAGCGCAATCTCGAAATGTTCGAGCACGTTTGCACTCTTACTCGCCTCTAAAACCTCCGACACGTTCGCCAACGTCACCTCTTTGAATATCTTTCTATAACTGCCCGAATAGTAATACCCGCTCATTTGAAACCTGCGCATAGATGGCGTCATCAACGTTTTCAACGCCTCCGAAGGGAACTCGCAGTTATCTTCCGTCTGCGCGCGATTAAACTGAAACAACCATCGCGCGTCAAACTCCTCTAAATTCCCATTCTCGTCGCAGACGTTCCCGTCGTAGTGACACAAATCCAGCTCTTTCCCACTCCCAGCGTACTCGTTGCCTTCTCTCCACTCCACGCACAAACTCTCGCTTGCCGAGCAACACGCGTCAAAAATGTTCCCTAACGCCGTTTTATGCGCTTCGCTCAAACTCCTCGCGTTCGTAAACGTCTCAAACTCTAACGCGTATTCGCTCCCGTGCGCGGCCCATCCTTCCACGGCGATGCGAAAGTACATCCCAACGACACTCCCTCCGTTCGAAGCATTCGCCCACTTTTGTATGTCGTATCGACTGATAAAGATCACGTCGTCCCTGTGCGCGTGCTCCGAGCGGAAATCAAACTTCGAGGAGGATGGAATATTGTCCTCTGCACTACTACTTGAAGTGAATAACGCGTACACGTCCGCGTCGCCGTCGTATACGCGCAATCGAATTTTAACGTCCACATCTTCGGAAGGAATCGTAAAGTTGAAATACGAAGTTTCTCCTTGATCTAAGCTCGTCGTGGATTGGTATTTCGGTGTTGAAGACGTCAACTCGATGAACTCCACATCGTCGGCATTTGTCCCCGGTATCGAGATTAAAAGACCGAAAAGGATGACGACTAATCCAATAAGAGATTTTGTAAACGACACGCTTCTCATCGCGAACGTTTCGAGACGAGAGGAATGCTTTCAGATCGATTCTGTTCGTTTGACGATTGTGCAATCCTCAGCGCGCTTTTTCTTCCTCTCTCGGGGCAGATAAGACATAGAAATAAACCGAAAGGTCGTCGTAGTAAAATTCTGGCGTTTTTGAGCTCGATTTCGAGTGCAAAATATTCCTTTAAATTACCTGTATCGCGCGATATGCGCAAGTCGATACTAGAGAACGAAAATCATCCGTTTATTCGAAACATGTTGATATTACTCGCGTGATTGTCGTCGATGGTGAGTTAAAACCACGGTGAAAATCATTTTCAAGGTGTATTATAAAGGGGGAGGACACTCGAGTATTTTTTCTTCGTAAACACAAATTCTATACGTTCGAGGACTCTTCCGCTCTCTCTCTTTCTCTCTGCTATCATCACATCTCTCTCTATTATTATCTTTTATATCTTCTCTCGAGCGAAGCTTTCTGACTACTATACAAATGCTTTCTAATCGTAATCGTCCTCCTCGGGCTCGAAAAACGCTTCTTTGGTTTTCGCGTCCAACTTCTTCGCCTTTTCCGTGGTGACTTCGATCGCTTTCGTCGCTTTGACGTTAAACTGGACGCCCACGTGGGCGTCGCCGCCGGTTAATTCCGTCGAAGGCGCAATCCCGCCTTGCAACTGCGTCAGCATTTCCATCCTTTCTTTTTCTTCTTGTTCTCTTCGTTTCCGATCTCTCTCTCGCGCTTCGCGCATCTGCGCTTCGCCTTCCTTCCCTCGTCGAGGCCCGATCTCGTAGTTCTCGTTTAATAAATTATCGTCTTGCGGGACGCGAATCCCTGGCCGTTCCAACAATTTCGGCATCGGTTTCTCGTTTAGTTTCACGCACGCTTTTTGTAAACTCTCCGCGGATTCCATGGCGTCGTTCGCCGCGAATTCCCGCGCGAGTATCACCCGAGACGCCAAGCGCACGTCTTTCACCGAGACTGAGTTTTTCTTCATCTCTTCCAAGTTCATCATCATCGCCTCACCACCATCGCCTCCATCGACGAGAGATTCCCCTCCTTCGTTGTTCGCGACATCGTACCCAATCCTGTGTCTCTGGTATACCTTCGCTTCTTCCAGAACGTCGCCGACGTATCTGTATATGAATTCCAATCCTTGATTGACCACGCGAGGTTCGAAGTGTTCTGCGCCCATTTGGTTCAGGATGTGTTCGACGACGATCGCGTCTCTCGGTTTCGTCGTTGCCATTTTTTCGCGTCGAGGTCGTTTCTTTTTGACGTCCATCGTTACTCTCTCTCTCTGACTCTCTTATTTGAGGACGCGTGGTCGTGTTGCGCGCGCAGTGCGCTGAAGAAGTGAAGCATGGATTGGTTTTTCCCCAACGGGCGGTTTAGGGGAAAATTCAAAATCGAATCGATTTCTCCGCACAATAGACTCCGTTTGTGCGCTCCACGTGATACTAAAAGAGAGAATAATGTCCTCCGAGGAGAAGATAAGATGTTCGCACCTGCTCGTGAAGCACCAAAACTCCCGACGACCCGCGAGCTGGCGCGACACCACGGGTGCAATCATCACCAAAAAGACCAAAGAATCCGCCATCGAAGAGTTACTCGCGTATAAAGAACAGATCGACCAAAACGTGATATCATTCGCGGAACTGGCGAAAAGAGTGAGCGATTGCTCGTCGGCGAAAAACGGCGGGGATTTAGGNCATTTTGGAAAAGGCGCGATGCAAAAACAGTTCGAGGATGCCGCGTTTAAGTTAGAGGTTGGAGAGATGAGTGGGGTGGTGGACTCGGACTCGGGTGTTCATATTGTGCTGCGCCTGGCGTGACGAGCGAGGAAAGAAGAAGANACTTTAGCTGTTCCTTCTCCTAGTCATCCTTCTTCATGGTTACGTGCTGCTGCTGCTGTTGCTGCTAGTAATAGCAATCGATGCTGTATTCTTGATGAAAAATGTACTTCTCCTTGAAAAAATGTTCGCTACTAAAATTGTATTTCTTTCTTTCGTTATCGTCGTCGCGGCGGCGGCTGTTGTTGAGCTACGTTGTTGTTTTGGGGCATCATCGGCACTTGTCTCGCCGGTCTGTATCCGACGTTCTTTACCGTGTTCTTCGCTTCGTCCTTCACCACAACCTCGGCTAAGTCGTCTTCGGTTGATTTTTTGGGTACGATCATCTCCGCCCACGTTTTCGGCAACAACTGGTTCGCCAACATTTCTTTGTGCGCTTGTAACGCCAACAAAATAGCAACGACCGGAACTGAGACGACGATGATGGTCAACAACAAATATGCAACCACTCTCGCGTCCGCTTGCCCTTTCAACGCCGCTCTCGTGCCTCTGACCACGTACTCGTGGTGCTCTCTTAAAATCGAACCAATCGCTTGCCCCAAATTTTGTTTCCCTTCAAACATCTCCGGCGCAATCGCCGCCTCTTCCTCCGCCTCTTGAATAATGCGCAATTTGTCCTCCTCGGTCACGTTTTGCCCGAGTTGTTTCAATTGTTCGCGAATGCGATCTTCCAACATCTTCCCTTTCGAAACGTCGTCCAAACCGCTCTCTTCGCTCAACAACTCCGCGAACGAATCGTCCGACTCTTCCGTATCCACGCCTTCAATCTCGTACCCAATCATCCTCGCCGCTCTAATGTGCGCGGTTAACTTTAATCTCGTCGCTCTCGGCAACTGTCCGTGTTCTAAATCGCCCGTATCTAACGCCTTTTGTGCCGCAATCAACTTCTCTCGCGCGTTCACGCCCATCTTCCCCACGTGCGCCTTATACAACTGCAACTTTTGCAATTTCGCGTCGTCCCACAACTCCGCCGGAAACAACAAATATTGCACTCTCGACGTCAACTTATCCAACGGCAACAACCTCAGCCACGCCGCTAACGCTTGCACGGCTTCGTATCTGTGCGCTTCCACGTCCCCGTACGTCGGCGGAATGTACGGCACCGGATCTTTCCTCGCGTCCAAGTTTGGCTCCGGCACCAACTTCCCGCTCAAATAGTCCATAATCGCTTGCGTCGGCACGCACTGCCCGGGAAAGTACGCCGAATATCGCTCAATCACGCACGTGTGCGACTTCCCTAAACTCGTCAACTCGCTCGAATCCACCACCGCTTGTTCGATTAAAAATTGCTTCACCGCGGCTTCGTCGTGCGCTCCGGAAAGTACCGCTTTGTCGTGGTTTAATCGCCTGTAAGTAAGTGTTTCGTCATCGTCGATTTTGACGTCGTCGATGCGCGCAACAACAAAGGAGTAAAAAAGAAGAAGAAGAACGATGATTTTTGTCAGATTAATACTACAAGAAAACGCGCGCTGCGAACAAGAATATTATATATTCTCGAAAGATGAAGCTTTTTGTGGTGCCTTTTCCGCCGTTCAAATTTTGTGATCCAGAGTGAGAGATCTTATTCATCTCGAACACACACGCGCACACGCACACATAAAAGCAAGAGAAACACTGTTTAAACGTACTTTTCTTGTTCAATCTTCGCTTCGTGCAGTTTTACCACGGCGTTCGTGCAGTGCGTCCCGCAGTCTATGCCGTACTTTTCTTGGAGCACCGCTCTGTTTTTTGCCTTGGAGGCGGAGACCGAAGGGAAGACATTTCCATCATTTCCGTGAAAGAAAATCAACGCGAGGAGGGGGAGGACAAAAGAGGAGGAGCTTCTCCTCGGAGTTTCGCGACGAGGACGAGAGAGCATCTTTTTAACTCGCGTTTTATCGCTTCGCGTGTTTCTTGTTGCGTGGTAAACGACTCCTTCGCGCGGGTACTACAAATGTGGATTCAAGTGGGCCATTAATCCTCTTCGTGGAAGAGAGATAGGGTTTAATGCCCTAAACAAATTTCTCTCGAAAAGCTTGCCATGGGAAGAAACTCTTTCGTTACACATCACATTCTATCATCACGTGAGCGCTTAAGAAGAAGAAGTGGAGAAGAAGAAGAAGACCAAGAGCAGAAGAAAAAATATGACGCCAGAAAAGTGCCAATCGGAACTCAACGACGTCCTCCGCAACAACCCGACGATTACGTTCCTCTTGGACAAAATCGAATCCTCCGGGTGCGCCATCGATCGCTCGAAATTCTTCAAAATCGAGAAATGTTCGAAACAAGTCTGCGGGGGATTCGTCCCGGAAAAAGGCGTCAGCGTCTGCCACAATCACATACAAACGAGGACGGAGATGGAGAACTTATTAGCGCACGAGTTAATACACGCGTACGACGATTGCACGAGGAGGAAGATGGATTGGATGGACGTGAGGCATCACGCGTGTTCGGAAGTGAGAGCGGCGAATTTGAGCGGGGACTGTCACTGGTGCGTTCGTTGTTGTTGGTGTTGTTGTTGTTGTTACGCTTTTGCGAGAACGCGCTCGTTTTGGCGAATAGTTTTTTTACTTTCGACGAGACTTTTGTTATCTTTTGAACGGCGACTAATAATAACTCTTTCTTCTTCTTTCCTTCGCGTGCGTGTGTGTGTGTGTGTGTGTGTTATTAATAACATTATTGTTATTCACAGGGTAAACGAATTTTTCCGCGGGAACTTACAACTGAAAGGCCAACACAAGACGTGCGCGAAACGGAGGGCGGAATTGAGCGTAGCAATGAGCCCGGTGTGCGAAAAGCGAGAAAAGGACGGGATAGAAAGTAAAGAGGAGTGCGCGAGGAACGCGGTGGAGAAAGTTTTAGATCGGTGTTTTGGGGATACCAAACCGTTCGATGATATCCCCTAACAAAGAGATTCATTCGCGTAAAAAACGGGATGCTGATAATATAGTATTTAGCAAAATGTAAAATAGTATTTAGATGGTGTATTAAAAATGAAGACGAGAGAGTGCACTTCAATCTCTCTCTCTCTCTTTCTCTCTTTCTTTCTCTTTCGTTCGTTACGTGGTCGTCGTAGAAGAACAAAAAAATGTCGCGAATAACTCGCATGATGATGTTCTTCGACTGATTTTTCAACTCGCGGCTCAAGACATCCAATCCGGTTTCTTCAAGCCTTTCAAACCTTTTCTCATCAAGTCTCCGAATTCGCCCTGCGCTCTCGAAACCGCGCCGGTAACTTGGTCTTGCACCTTCGCCAACTCCTCCGCTTGAATCTCCGCCGCCGTCTTCGGCGGCGCAAACGCCGGGTGCTCCATCAACGCCTCAAACAACTGCGTCCCTCTCAACGCGTTCGTCAGCGGCATGTGCCCCGGCGCCGCGTCCGCTCGCCATAAAAACTCGTTCGGAAACTTGCGATAGTCCCCATTCTCTCCCGTCGTCCAATCGATTTTCTTAAAAAATTTCGCCCAGTTCCTCTTTTGTGCCACCCATAACTTTCTCTGAATCGCAAACCCGTACCTTCCTCCGGAGAAGTGCGACCAAAGAGCGTCGACGGTTTTTAAATCAGTCACCGGCATATTTTTCACCTCGGTGAAATACACCCACTCTCGGTCCTCGGCGTCTTCACCCGCCAAGACGCACATGAGGCGTCTGTGTTCGTCGTCCGCTTTTTCCCACTCGCCGGATTTCAAGAGGTCTCGGAATGGGGCGTAGTCCACGCCCATCTGTTATTTGAGAGAGAGAGAGAGATGATGGTACTGTCAGTAAACGCGAAACAAAACGTAGTATTCTCCGCGCGCGCGAATATCATCTTGAAATGATGATCGCGTTTTTCCAATTTATCCACAAGATACGAAAACAAAGAACACTGTTACTACTCACGTCTGATTTCAACTCCGGCTCTGGTTTCTCCGTCGTCGCTGCTGCTGATGATGATACTGATGCTGATGCTGATGATGCTGCTTCTGGGGCTGCGCTAGTATTCGTCGTCGTCGTCGTATTCTCGGCAGTTTCAGCGTCCGCAGCCACTTTGACTGCTCTCACGCTTCTAGATTTTTGCTTTAATGATGTGGATGTTTTATTCGTTCCTCCTCTACTTTTCGATGATGATGCCGTCGCGTAAGAGTACGCCGACGACGACGAACAACAGCACGCGGTGGCTGAAGAGAACGACATCATTATTTGTGTAGTTTCGGGTTTGTTTACTCTCTCTTTGGAGCGCTCTGCACTCTTCAATTTGGAGACACAAAGAGAGATGTGATTTCTATCTTCCTGAAAGGGAGATCTTTATAAAGATAGGGTTGGAGACCCTAAATATTTAGAAAAAGTTTCTGGGAAATTCTCAACTTTTTCTTCAGTTTGAGTGAGTCGTCGCGTAGTTAGTCGTTTGCGTTTGCGTTGTTGTTATATGTTCGCGCGATGACCGAAAAACGAACGATGGAAAGAAGAAGAGGCGACGAGGAAAACAACGAGTGAAGGGGAGAACTTTTTTTTTGTTTGCGAGAAAGAAGAGAGAGAGAGAGAGAGAGAAGTAGCATCGTATCGTAACGAGAATTAGTTCTTACTCAACACGCTTTACAAATGTCCTCGTCTCCCTTTTGGATGCCGATAGAGCCGAGAAATTTGCGCGAACTCATGAAAACAGGGTACTGCGTGATAGATAATTTTATCCATGACGAAAGTGTGGCGAAGAAAATGCGCGAGGAAATGTGTTCGATGCCGATACGGTATGAAAACGAGGAGGAAAAGGAGGAGAAAAAGATGCCTTGCATGCGACCGAACCGGACGCACTTTACGGACGCGAAGAATAACGCAAAAAGGTATTTGTTTTCTAAACCCGGGGTGTTTGAATACGATATGCACATGAATACTGTTGAAAACAGTTCTAACAACATAAATGGTAGCAGTGGTTCGATGGCGACGCTGGATCGATTCTTCGAGGCGACTGGGAAACTGCTCGCGGAGGCGTTCAACGAAGCCGCCAAAAAGGAGGCATTTTCTGCAATCGACGACGAAGAAGAAGACAAAGAAGGAAAACAACAGAAGCATCGCTCGTACGCCCGAGTAATAAAGGTGAAACCGGGCGATGAAAACAGAACGGTAAAACTTCAAATTAACACGTGCGGCGCGTTTCCGTACCATTTCGACAACCCAGGCGGCGCGCGACAGAATAGAAAATTGACGTGTATTTTATATCTCAACGAAGCGTACGAAGACAAATGCGGTGGCGAGATTGTTTTGGTACCTTTTATGGGACCATTCGTTACAATCCGTCCAATATTCAACCGGTTGGTCGTGTTTCAATCGGAAAGCGTGTTACACAGAGTGAACAAAGCGGTGAATTTTCCAGGGAAGGGAGAGCGTGTTTAACCGTTTGGCTCGACGGCGACGATTCGAACGAAGAAAAAAGGAACGCATCTCAAACAAAAACATCCGCAACGACCTCGTCCAACTCCTCTCCTCCCCTTCCAAAGACCTCATCTCGTACATCCGCCAAACTCCGGACGCGCAACGCTTCCTCTCCCGATGGGCGTACCGAGACGAATACGAAATAAGCCTCCTCGAGTCGCACGAACCGGGAAAAGGTCTCGAGCACATGTTAGAAGCGCACGAGGACGCGATTAAACGAATGAGGAAAATTCAAGACTCTGATTTGCAAAAAGTGTTGGAGAGAGTGAGAGAAATGCGAAGGGAAGAGGAGATGGAAATCGTTCGATTGTAATATTATATAATAACTTTTCAGCAGAAAGGAGTAAATATTTTTGAATAATTTCTTCAAGTACACCACAATTCACAAAAACACGAACCATCATGTCTGCGTTTTCGAGCGTCCTCCTCTCACCGCTCGCTTCATTCTTCTCCACGACGGAGGACAAAGTTTTCCACG
>JGI20155J14468_10001653_pt1 | contig 17179 bp, 14 predicted proteins | sample COG_05_FD_14468 | JGI IMG/M metagenome (IMG submission 14468) | reverse complement strand
TCTTCTTCTTCTTCTTCTGCTTTGACATCGAAAACGTTGAAAACGAAATCGACGACGACAACGAGAAGAGAAGGGAGAAGAAGAAGAAGAGGAAGAAGAGAAAGCACTTTTCGAACGCGCGCGAACGAGGACGACGAAGATTTCGCTATTTTCCGGTTTACGCTCGGAATTCCCGGTTTCGACGATGGGGATATCCCGAGAGTGTTGGGTGTGCTCGCCGGGGCGCTGTTACTAGCGAACCACGCGAGTAGTGGCAACGTATCCTCCGCGCAGAGCAGAGCAGAGTTGATTGGTGCGTTGTTAGTGTGCGCGTGCTTTTACGCCCCGGAGTTGGGACGAAGAATACAAGAAGCGACGACTGGATCGTCCTCTTCGTCAAAGAAGAACTCGGTGGATATGCTCGGTGGGTCCTCGCAGTTTTTAGTGGAAGAGTCGTACAAGGAGACGAAGAACACGAACTACGCGTGGGCGAGTTACGCGGCGTTGACAAACACAAACGCGAAAGGCGTCGCGTTCTTTGAAGACACAAACGAAGGGAAGCTGATGATGACTGTAGCGAGAGGTAGCGTTAGAACGATAGAAGATGGCGCGAGTGCTAGTAGTAATAGTGAGGTGTTGAGAAAGTTAGCGAAGGGATTTAGTTACGATAGATTAGACGTGAAGGAGGATGGGAATTTGTACTTGTCGAGCAGGATGGAGTTAGACGCGGCGGAGGCAAATCGGTGGGAATTTTTACCACCGGGTGCGGAATCCGCTGTAGTGAGACGAGCAAAAACGGGATCGAAAGGCGTGGTAGTCGCGTATTCGGATCAACCGAGAGCGTTTAATGCAAAAGCGAGATTGTGGTTGGGAGCTTTAGCCGAGAAAATGTCTACGAGTGATTAGCTTTGTTCCACCGAGCGGCGTGAACGTGTGTATTCTTATCGTCTTACAAATATTTTAATGGACGATTTTTCTCCATTTTAGTTGCAATCCGGGCTTCTTACTCGTAGAATCGTTCGGAGTAACGAGCGTTAAAACAGTTTTATCCTTATTCAAATGAAATTTACGGACGAGAAGGAGTTTCGTATCCCGGACATCTTTTTTCAAGTGTCTCGAACGCATCTCTTTTTCCGTAAACGTTTTTATATTCTCAGAGCACTTTATGACGTCGTGTTCGACGTATCCAATACTGTCGCTATAGTCATCATCATCAGGTGAAACGAAAATTATCTTTTCAAACGCAGTTCCTTCGGACGATACAAAGTCTGCGTCGCTGTACGTTCCGGAATAGAACATTATCTGCGACAATTTTTTCTTCGGCACGCAGAGGCGAGCGACGAATTGAAACACGCGCAAGAACATTTTCATCGCGAGAAAGTGGCTCAACGCAATCGCGCGAGAGAAAAATCGACCACCACGATTCGCGCTCTCGTCGCGTTCATTCAAAACGAGTCTCACGTCTTTCAGTCGAATTTCAAACTCGACGGACATCTCCTTCTTCTTTGTCTTCTTCTTCTTCCGTTTTGAGGCGTTTTTGGGACTGTTGATCTCGTCGTCGTCGTCGCATGTGTACTTCAGCTCTCCAAAACCGTCGTCTCCTTGTTCTTCTCGTGCGTTCTCATCACTGCGAGCGTTGTTGGCGTGCCACCACACGTCGCCGCGAACGTTCCCAGATATCGCCTCCAGATTCCATTCGCCCACTAAGAAGTTTTGATCACGGTTGATCATTCTTGTTGTCGTTAATGTTGTTCTGATCAGAAGGAAAAATTGTACGCATCAATAAACGTTTTTTTCTTCCAAGACAAGACAAAAAGTTCGATCAAACCACAAACTCGTACCAAAAAATTAATAAAAGGAAAACGCTTCTTTTGCTCTTTCTTCTTCAGAAAAAAATCGCACCGCAATCGATCACGCGCTGGATTCCTTTTCCAGACAAAGAACAGTAGGAAACAGTAGAGTAAATAAATTCTCTCTTCTTTGCTCGTGGTGCTTATTCGATCGTCGCGCTCATTTTGAAGAGCGAGCGGGGAGCGAGAGCGAGCGAGAGAGACATTTTGCTGCATCTCTGCTGCCTCGAGATTGGAAAGAAAAAAGAATTCGACGAACCTTGGGCAGAAGAAGTTGAAGGATGAACGCCGGGCAGAACATGCAAGTGCACCCGACCGATTTCGCCGAACCTCCGCATAATTTTATCAAAAGCATGCTCGCGAAAGAGATCGTAGAGCAGAGCTTGGCGGATGAATTTTTCGACGGCAACGTTTCCTTGGTGGAGAGAAAATGGGAAGGATTGACGGACCATCAGCTGGAAAAATTTTTCATCGACAGATTTGGGGCGGGGCCGACGAGAGCGGAAAGAGAGTACTCTTTTGTGGTATACGGAGCGAGTGGATACACGGGATCGTTAGTCATCGAGTATATTTTGAAAACTGTGCAGAATTTGGGAACGAAGTACACGTTTGCTTTAGCCGGGAGATCAATCGAGAAGTTAAAAAATCGTTACGCAGAGGTCAAGGCGAAGTTTCCAACAAATTACGAGCCGGGGTACATCCAGTGCGATTTAAGCGATCCAGTGGCGGTAAGAGGAATGGTCATCCAGTGTAGAACGGTGGTGAATATTGCAGGTCCATTCATGTTGACGCCCGCGGATTTACTGGTACGTAATCTTTTCATAATATTTTTTCTTGCTCTCTCTCTCTCTCTCTCCCTCGATGTCTCGAACTTATCATTCCTAATCTTCTCCTTTTTATTTATCAGGTTGAAGCGTGCATTGAATACGATACAGATTACATCGACGTTAATGGTGAGATTCCATTCAGTGCCAAGCTCATCGAATATCACGATTGGGCGAGAAACAACGACGTGTTGATCGTACCAAACTGCGCCGGCGCGGGTGGCGTTCCAGACGTAGGCGCGTTTTACACGTTTCGAAAGCTCCAAGAGCGGATCGCGAAATCGCGTTTGGATGATCCTATGGAAAACGGCACCGTTTCAGACGACAAAGAGAACGCCACCGACAACATCGACAAATCGAGCGAACCGATTGATTCGGAGAAAGTCGACTGCGGCATTGATACTATGCACATGTATCTTTGCGGCTCGGGCGGCGGCGTTCCTTCAGGAGGTACTTTAGCCACCCGAGCGGCGATGAACGCTGCCATGCGCGATGTTCATTCGCTCATGATGGACCCGTACGCTTTGGGAGGCGCGATTAAACGCGGTCAAAGACCGGAAGACGCAGATAAAAATCTCTCGGTTGTTGAGTATGATGATGGATACAAAGGTTGGAAAGCGCCCTTCACGTACGCGTTTTACGAGACTCGACTCGTTCGCCGTTCGAATTGGCTGAGCAGAAACATGGGTGGCGTTCCGTACGGGAAGAACATGAACTATCTCGAACATTTGTTACTCCCGAGCGAAGAGCACGCGCGAGCTTTGCAACAATCGAACACCTCTTCCAAAAAGGAGGAAGAAAAGCTCAAAGCGGAAGGAAAGCTCTTTGCAAAAGATGAAGGTTTAGCGCTTGAAGATCGCGAAAAAGAGTGGGCCGAGTACTGGTTCGATGCCGTTTCCGAACGCGGCGAGAAAATTCGCACGCGCTTATCCGGTAAAGACGGTTACGACGAAACCGCGCACTTATCCGTGGAGTTGGCTTTGTTAACGAGCGAACGCCGAGACGAGTTGCCGCACAAAGGCGGCGTCTTGACGCCCGGCATCGCCGGCGGTCAACTCTTCGTCGAAGCGCTCAACGAAACCGGCTTGAAGTTCGAAGTCATGGACGATGACGCGTTGCCGGATTTATCGAGGATTTCTCCTATTCATTGATAAAAGAATGAATGCAGAGAGAGCGCGACAGAGTGAGAGTCTGAGAGTGTGAGAGAGAGAGACAAGCAGTTTTATTAATAAAAAATTTACGACATAATTTTACACACGCGCACTCTCTTCTTCTCTCTTTAAACTTGATTGGCACCGGTGCGACGGTGCATGTGCAGCAGCGGCAGAGCAATACACAACCACCACTCTTTTCTCTCTTCCAGTCTNCCTCTGCGTTGTGGACGTCATCATCGTCGTCGGAGTGTTCGATTTTGTTCTTCTTTTAAGAAGAAATCTTTTCTTTTAACAACCACCAACATGTCTTCCACCAAGACGCTCTTAACCTTCGACGTGGATGGAACTTTAATCAAATCGGTGGGCGAAAACGCAAACAGATTCCATAAAAATGCATTTTCGTACGGTTTCAAGAAAATTTTCGGGTTAGACACGACCATTGACGTGGTCAGCCATCACGGTTCGACCGATAAGTTGATTATAAGGAGCGTCTTGGAGTATCACGAAATTCCTGGTGAGAAAATTGAGAACGAACTCGAAAACGTCGCCAACGCGATGGTCGAATACGCGACAGAAAACATGCACGATGCTGGTAACGGTATCGAACTTCTACCCGGAGTTTTAGAGCTTTTAACCAAATTATCCGAACGCGACGATTGTATCGTAACGCTCGTGACCGGGAACTTGCAACCCATCGCTTGGGCGAAAATGACGCAATTAGGCATAAAGCAATATTTCAACGACGCGGTAAGAGGCGGCTTTGGCAGCGATCACGAACAGAGATCTGTGCTCGTGTCCATCGCGCACGAAAGAGCGACCGAGAATGGTTTTAAAGTCGACAAAAGATTCCATTTCGGCGACACGCACAACGATATCACCGCCGCGGAAACGAGCGGCGCTATTCCCGTCGGGCTCGCCACCGGTATTTGGTCCTTGGACGATTTGCGAGAAGTCTGCGTGGATAAAGAGAAAGGATTGTTTTTCGAAAGTCTGCAAGATACGGACCAAGTGTTGAAAGCCTTAGAATTGTTGTCGTAATTATGTATTTATATCGTCTATGAATAATGTTTGTTCATCCGTTTATGTGTCCGCGTTGTTTTTTGTTCTCTCCGGACAGGACTGACTTTTTTGCAAGTCTCCAAAAAATCTGTCGTCGTTTTGAGATCTGAAACAGTTGAAGAAAAAAAAGTCATCGAAGTCAGGTCAGAGTCCAGTCAGAAGAGTTCAAAAAGCGATCGGATTTTAGAAAACGTTACTTTTCTTCGCGCGGCGATCACGCATCTGAGACTTTAACAAAGAGGAGATCGCAGATCATCTCGGTGAAGAAGAACAGAGATATATTACTTAGTTCTTATAATCACTTAAAATAGAAGAAGGAATTCATCGATCTCTTTATTTTCTATATAATCATCATGTTTGCGTCGCAATTTTCCTCCTCCAATGTGGCCTCTTCCTTGATGAGCCGTCAAAAAGTGAAGCACCAGATGTCCTCCGCGATCGGACGATCTCAGTCCGCGAAGAGATCTCCAGTCGTCGTCTGCAACGCCGATGGACAGAAATCAAGAATTGGCTTGTGTGGTTTGGCCGTCATGGGTCAAAACTTAGCCTTGAACGTCGCAGAGAAAGGATTTCCGATTTCAGTCTACAACCGTTCTGCTGACAAGACGGACGGGTGCGTGAACAGAGCCGAAAAGGAAGGCTTATCGAGCAAGTTGCGAGGGTACAAGGATTTAAAAGAATTCGTGGAATCTATCGAGAAACCCAGACATATCATCATCTTAGTGAAAGCTGGGGCGCCGGTCGATGCGACCATCGAAGGCTTGTCGCAGTTTCTCGAGCCCGGGGACTGCATCGTCGACGGAGGGAACGAATGGTACGAAAACACCGAACGAAGAATGAAGGAAGTTCAAGAGAAAGGTTTGTTGTATTTGGGCATGGGCGTGTCTGGTGGCGAAGAAGGGGCGAGAAATGGGCCGTCGATGATGCCTGGTGGTTCCGAAGAGGCTTATAAACGCATCGAAGATATTTTGAAACCGGTGAGCGCGCAAACCGATACGGGCGCGTGCGTGACGTACGTCGGAAAAGGCGGCGCGGGTAACTTTGTAAAGATGGTGCACAACGGTATCGAATACGGAGACATGCAATTGATCTCTGAGGCATACGATATCTTGAAAACTGTCGGTGGGTTAACGAACGAGGAAATGCACGCCGCTTTTGTGGAGTGGAACAAAGCCGAGCTGGAATCGTATTTGATTGAAATCTCGAGCTACATTTTGGAGAAGAAGGACGACCAAAAAGACGACAATTCCTTCTTAGTGGACAAAATTTTGGATAAAACTGGCATGAAAGGTACCGGTAAGTGGACCGTGCAACAAGCGGCGGAGTTATCCGTCGCCGCGCCAACGATTGCGAGCAGTTTAGATTCGAGATTTTTGTCCGGTTTGAAAGACGAACGCGTCGCCGCAGAGGCTGTGTTCAAAAGCAAAGGCTTAGCGCCGGCGGATTCCAAAGGACCGGCTCCTGGTATCGATAAGAAACAGTTGATCGACGACGTGCGTAAAGCGTTGTACGCGTCGAAAGTGACCTCGTACGCACAAGGCATGAACTTGATCAGAGCTAAATCGAACGAGCAAGAGTGGGGATTAAATTTGGGCGAGATGGCGAGGATCTGGAAGGGTGGGTGCATCATTCGAGCGGCGTTTTTGGATCGCATCAAGCAAGCGTACGACAAAGACGCGAACTTACCGTCTTTGCTCGTTGACGGTGAATTCGCTTCGGAACTCGTCGATAAGGAACAAGCGTGGAGACGCGTCATCGTCGCCGCGGTGAACGCCGGCGTTTCCACGCCGTCAATGTCTTCATCCTTAAACTACTTCGACACGTACAGAAGAGGACGATGCCCGGCGAACTTGGTCCAAGCGCAAAGAGACTTTTTCGGTTCGCACACCTACGAAAGAATGGACATGGAAGGCTGGCACCATACTTTGTGGAGCGACATGAACAGCGCCGATAGTATTACCACTTCCGGGTACACCAACTAAAAAAAAAGAGAGATGCTTTAAATTACCTAAATCGTACTCTAAATAATACTATGCTTACAAGTGTAACTACTAAATTTGCTATAAACTGTGTTAATACTAACTACTATATATAGACCTACGCGTTCCATCTCATCTCGCTTTAAAACTTTTCTCCAAAATCGTTTTCGTTCTTATTGACACGCGAGTGTAACGTCGGGAAGCTCGGCATCTCAGATTTCAACTTTGGTCTCGGTTGTGTCTTGAAATACGGATGCGCCAGCGCATCTTTCGCCGAGCACCGTCGTTTCGGATCGTACGTCAGCATCAAGTTGAGTAAATCAATACCTCTCTGGTGTAAGTTCGGAAACTCATGCTCGAGATAGTTGTACGGTTGCTCTGGAACGAGCGTCGTGCCCACGTTTGGCAGTTTGCTCCATCCCGGCCAAATCCTTTCGTTCGGCGCGCCTAACAGTTTAAAAATCAGTTCCAACTGCGTCACTTCCGTCTTTCCGGGGAAGAGTGGATCGTGCTTTAAAAACTCCGCGAGGACACATCCGGCGGCCCAAATATCGATGGATGCCGTGTACGCGTCGTCTCCGAACAACACTTCTGGCGCGCGATACCACAACGTCACCACTTTCGGCGTGTAACACATTTGCCTTTTCTTCCTCCTCCTCCGTTTTTTCCCGTTGTCATCCTCTTCATCTTCTTCTTCTTCTATTTCCTCGTCTGATTCTTCCTCTCCTTCTCTCTCGGGTTCAAAACTCCTCGCCAATCCGAAATCGCACAACTTCAACTCCCCTCGGTTGTTCAATAACAAGTTCGATAACTTCAAGTCCCGGTGCATAATCCACCGGTCGTGTAAATATTCCACCGCTTTCAACAGTTGGACGATTAAACACTTGGACTCGCTCTCTAAAAACGGCTGACGCATGTTATCCAACAGAGAAGCCAAGTCGTGTTCGCAGTATTCAAACACTAAGAAGACGTTGTTCAGTTGGTTCCCTTGGACGACTCTCATTAAGTGGACTATATTTTCGTGCGAACAGCAGTGTTGCAATATTCTGACTTCCCGCAAAGTGGTGATTGGAACGCCGTCTTTTTCTCGGTCCATGCGCACTTTCTTCAAAGCGACGATTTCGTTCGTCTTCTTATCTCTGGCTCGGTACACGACGCCGTAGGTGCCTTCGCCGATGCGGCCGAGCTTTTCGTACATGGAGAGAGATTGTTGTTGTTGTTGTTGTTGTTGTTGTTGTTGTTGTTGTTCTTCCCGCATTTTTCTAAGTGTTCTTCTAATATCCCTCAAACAACGCTGTGTCTGCACTTCTCGTGCTCATTTTTTTTGTTCTTCTCATCAGTCCTCTTCCTAACCTCGACCACCTGTTCGTCGTGTGCGCGTTACCTTCGCGCGTCTTCGAGCGGTGAAAACTGCGTGACTTTGTTTTGTTTAAAGGTGTGGAGTTCGTTGTGTCTGCCGATTTATATTAAGAGGGATTTCCGATTGGACTTGTCCGTGGGGCAATTTTTCATCAAGGAAAAGTCGTTAGAATTTTCGCATAAACTGATTCGCGCTTTCACGCATCTCTCTTTCCCCTTCCCTTTTGACGTTTACTCACTCGTAGTAAATAAAGAGAGAGAGAGAGCGTTGTATCTATTATTACTCTCATATATATATATACACATAACTTTCACGAGACAAGCGCAAGCGTACGCGAAAGTAAAATTGGATTACGAGAGAATTCAAAAAGGGGGACGACTTGACGGACGTTTTACTCATCATCCAACTGTTAACTTTCGTCCAACAACATCATGGAGTTTACGAAAAAGTTCCACCAGTTTGGATCGTTCGCGTCGAACATCGTCAACAACACGAAGAACGTCCAAATGCCGAACAATCCCGGGCAAGTCTTTTGCATCGGCGCCGGTTTATTAGGCACCGTGGTTATTAAAGTCACCAAGAAGAAGAAGACGACTTTTGTCCATCCACACGAGGAATACGAACACGCTTTAGAGCGAGTGAAATCAGCAGAGAGTCGAATCGAAGCGGTGTCTTCGCTTTTGAGAGAGATGACGAGTGAGTGCAAGGAGACGAAAGAGGAGTTATCGATGGTGGTCTCGCAGAAAAACGCCATCGAAAGGATGTTGGAAGAATTAGAGAAGGCGAAAGAGCAAGCGGAGAGAGCGTCGAGAGACTTGCAAAAAAGCGTGAATGTGCTGACGAGCGAATTGGAAACGAACAAAGAACGACACGTAGAGAAGGTGAAGCAGTGGAGAAACGAGATTGTGAGCTATCGCGAGAAGACGCAAGAAAATTTCTTGGCGGAGATTGTCGGACTCGTGAGCGATATGGACAACGATATTCAAATCGAAGTGGTTCCGCATTCCGCGTTGTTACCGCACGAAAGAGCCGAAGTGCACTTGAAAGAAGGCGAGAGAGAGTGGGAACACAATCCACGATTTGCATTGGAAGATAGCGCGAGATTGAGTGTCTTGGCGAATTGTGGGAAAAGCGCCAAGGATATGAAACAAGTGAAAGCAGAGAAGATTCTCTCGCACGCGACTCAAAAAGTAGAGTCGCCGGCGCACGTGAAGAAAGTCGCGACGCCGACGAGAAAAGCGTTTGCGAGAATTACAAACAATCAAGTGACGAAAAACATTACCGAAAAGATTATCACGAAGACGACGTCGATGAAACCGAAGCCGCCACCTACGAAGAAGGGCATGTTGTCTTCTTCGCCGGATGCGAAAATATCCAACAAAGAGTTTGGCGAGATGCTTTATTTCGATTTCGAAAACAACAACGCGGACAACAAGGCGACCGTTGGAAAGTTAGCCGGTGCCAAAGCTAAGTTCATGGCTAAATGGAACTCTTCCAAAGCCGGGGCCGTTGCGGAAACAGCTTTTGGGGTGTCTGATGTCAAGCGCGCGTTCAAAATTAACGGCCAGTTTGAAGAAATCGAATACGTTTCACCTCGACGAACCGATCTATCGATTGTTCGATAAAAATATACAAAAAGTACTACTATGAACGTTTATTTAAAAATGATATGGTTTCTCTCTCTGTGTTCCCATTAAAAAGTGTGTTCTACGTATTTACATGTAATGAATCTCTCTGTTGTTTGATCTTTCAATTGGTCGTCTTTTGCTTCTTCGACGCTTTCTCGTCGTTCACTTCCGCCTCTTTCTCGATGAGATTGATCAAAGTCTCCACGCGTCGTCCCAACTCTTTTGGAGTTCTGGACTTGATGAACCAATCGAATCTAAATTGCCAGTGTTGTCTGATTTGCGCCTTCAACTCTTCCCAGTTCCCGAAGCCAACCTCCGTGATCGAGCACAGAAGGAATCGATCTTCTTCCTCGGTGTACGATTTCACTTTGTTCGGGCCGTAGACCACCTTCAACTCACGCCACGGGTTCTTGTAAAGCGAGAGTTTCTTCTTCACCGCCTTCAACATGTCTTCTTGTCGTTGAATCTTCAATTCACCTTTTTTGATGTTACCTTCAATTCTCTTCCAATCGGAAATCTCCGTGCAGCGCTCCCAAAATACCTTCGCGTACTCTTTAACCTCGCTTAATGTCTTACCTTCCATGTCCAACGCAATCGCGTCCAAATTTTTTCGGCCGTGCAACTCGCACGCTTTGCAGAAGAGTTGAAAGTCTCTTCTGTTCCAGTCCGTGAAACCTTCAGCGAGAAGTTTATTGTACTCCTCCTGTTCTTCTGGCGTGAGTGCTGGAGGAGCGTTCGGGTCGTCCGGTTCTTCCACCTCTTCTCCGTCCGCGCCAGTCGTTCTCGGTCTGTTTTGTTTCTTCTCCCACTCGTACGTCTTGCGCTTGACATCCTTGTCGTAAAACGCTTGAATTTTCTTGACTTGGAAGAATTGAAAATCGTTCATTTGTTGCAAACGCGCGATTCTCGGGCCAGACTTTCCGCTCGGACGTCCACCTTGGTTCATTTGGTCTTTATAGTACTGGTTTTCGCTGTAATTTTTCTTTCTTTCCCGCTTCGGTGGATCGATCCAGTTCGAGGAAATGATGGCTTTGACGTCGATGCCTTCCGGAAGCTTTTTCGCCTCTTCCTTTGCCTCTTGCTCTTCGAATTCGTACAAAGAAGCGTCCGCGTTCATGGAGAACTTCAACGCTTTGTCCGTGAAACCTGACATTTTCTCATTCAACTGTTTCGTCGCTTCCTCACCCTTGGCAATAATCGCGTCGACGTCTTCGGCAGTCAAGTCGGTCACTGCCGTGGAATCAAAAATGTTCTCGGCGCCGTATCGAACCATGTTCGCTAAATCATCCTTATTGACGGATTTCGCGTTCTGCTGCAAACGACCTTGCTGAATGACTAAAGCGTCCAAGGCTAACTTTTTGTACGCCTTCTCGATGACTTTTTCTTCGACGGAATTATCGGTACAGAAACGAAAGACGGAAACTTCCTTCTTCTGACCGATGCGATGCGCTCTGTCCATGGCCTGTAAATCCATCTGCGGGTTCCAATCGGAATCGTATAAGATGACGGTATCCGCGGTAGCTAAGTTAATACCCAAGCCACCAGCTCGGGTGGACAAAAGAAACACAAACTTTTCCGTGCCCGGTCTGTTGTACTCTTCGATGGAGTCTTCGCGAATTTGACCATCCGTGTTACCGTCGATTCTGCAATACTGATAACCGCGATACATCAAGTAATCTTCCAAAACGTCCAACAAACGCGTCATCTGGGAGAAAATCAACACTCTAGAACCGCGCTGTTGAAGCTTCGGGAGCAATTTATCGAGCAAAATCAATTTACCCGAGGTTGTGACGAGATGTTCGCCAGTCATGAACGGCGGTCCCGGCTCCGCGCCTTCGAACAGGTACGGATGGTTGCAGCACTTTCTCAATTGCATGACCATGTTCAATAATCTCGCGCGATCCGAGCCAGAATTCACGACGTCGATGTCTTTTTGCAAGATGCGTTTATAAATTTGCTTTTGTAAATCGGACATGCCAATCTTCAAAATCGTCTCTTTTTTCGGCGGTAAAGATTTCTCAACCTCCGCTTTCAAACGTCTCAACAAGAACGGTCGCAAAACTTTATGCAACTGCTGAACAACATCGACGGATCCACCGTCTTCGTCTTCGACGTTCGCAAAAAAGTCATCGAAATCTCCCGCGACGGCGAAAACTTCCGGCAACAAAAAGTTCAAAAGCGCCCAAAGTTCGTGCAAGTTGTTTTGCAACGGCGTACCCGTGATCAACATGCGGTTATTGCACGAAAGCATGCGCAGTGTCACCGCTAACCTGGACTTTTCGTTCTTCAAACGGTGCGCTTCGTCGATGACGATGTAACGCCAGTGGAATTTCTTCAAAGCTGACTTTTCTTTGATGACCATTTCGTACGACGTGACACAAACGTCAAACCCGCCTGGACGCATCGAGTCTCTTTTTTGCTCTTCGCGAGCCTCTTGGTTACCGTGAAATTTAAACACTCTCAAAACCGGACACCATCTCTTGAACTCGTTCATCCAGTTACCAAGCGTAGACTTCGGAACGACGACTAAATGCGGACCCGTGATGCCGCGATATTCGTGCAAATACCCCAAAAGTGAAATCGTTTGAAGCGTCTTCCCCAAACCCATCTCGTCGGCTAAAATACCGTTGATGCCTTGGTCAAAGAGCTTGATCATCCAGTTCAAACCTTCAATTTGGTATTGTCTCATCGTGCCAAACTTAATGCACGACGGTTGCACTGTCAATCTCGTTCCGTGAAAGTGGTCTTCGTTTTCAACCATTTCTTTATCCTCCTCGTCTTCGTCGATGGTTTCCTTTCTCGCTTTCTTCCCTTTCTTTTGCGACGCCGCGTGAGCCTTCGACCCGGCGAGAAAGTGCGCAAACACCTCCGTTTCCGCCAAGAGCATTTTATACTTCGAACTCTTGTTCCCTTCCTTTGCGACTTTATCGTTTTGTTCTCTTCGCACGCGTTCGAGTTCGTCGAGCTGTTGCTTCTTCAAGTCTCGCAAACGCGCCTTCTCCGCTTTCGCGGCGGCGAGCTTCGACGGGGACATGATTTCACCATCTTTGCCCTATATATGCGTGGAAGAAGAAGAAGAAGAAAAAAGAAGAGATGAACGGATGTTTCGTGGTTAGTTCAATGATCGCAGTACGTCGTTTGCGACTTTTTGCGAAATATTTTTTCTCGCTCGAAAGGTTTTCTTTGTTGTTGTTGTTGTTGTTGTTCGACACCTTTCGACGACGCGACACAGAGGACGATAAAAAGACCGATCTGCCGAGAAAAAATGGAACCGTCGATATATCGCCCATCATCGAAGCGTTAAAAAAGAGAGCGAAAGAAACGCTCTGCGCGATGAGAACTCGTTGTTACACTTCTCTTTCTCTTTAACGCGTTTGAACGCTCTCTCTCTTCTCTTAAACGCGCGCGCGCTCGAAAAGCCGATCTCTCTCATCATTTCAAACCAAAAATCTCTCATCCGATGAGATGACGATACAAAAATATAGACAACATAAAACTTACCTCTTCCAAATTCTCGTCGTCGCTGTCGTAACTCTCCACGTTCGTCTCTTCGTCTTTCGTGTCGTTATCGTCGTCCGCGAACGCGATGTCGTCGTCCGACCCGGAATCGTTGTTTCCTTCTTGGTCGTCTTTCCCTCCCATGTTCGTCTTTTTTTTTTTTGAACGAGAGCTTTGAGTTCTGTGGTTTTTAGTGATGGACGTGGGTTTGCCTTAAAACTAATGTGCGAACGAGCACGACGAGTCTCGACGAGAAAAACGAGCAAAATTCAGGGTTGGACTTTTTGTCTCTCTTTGATGTAAAAAATACACGTGTTTCTCTCTCTGACAACAAAAAGATATCAAACGCAAGAAGATATCCGCGCGTTTTTCATAAACGAAAATGTCATCATCATCATCTCCGAGTAAACAAAAGAAAGAGACGAAGGAAGAAGAGGCGGTGTTGAAATCGCTCTCGTCCTTGGACGCGTTCATCGACGAGGTGCACACGAGTTTGATCTCGCTCGACTTGAACGAACCTCCTTTATTTTTCGCTTTGAAAGCGCTTCAGAGACGAAGTCAGAAAGAGGACGAAGATATCGGACCAACTCACTTGCCGATACCGAAGCAGATGATCATGGAGTTCGGCGTCGGCGCTGGACACACGCTGAAGAAAATCAAAGAGTTTTTCCCGGTTGGGAAAACCATCGTCGGTTTCGATTCTTTCGAAGGCCTTCCGGAAAACTGGATACCTGGGTCCTGGGGCAAAGGGGCGTTCTCTCAGGGCGGGGAGATTCCAAAAGATATTCTTGGAGAAAACGTGTCCATCGTGAAAGGTTTATTCAGCGACACCGTTCCGAAATTTTTTGATACGACCAACTTTGCAGACGTAGAGCTCTTACTTCTGCACATCGACTGCGATTTGTATCAAAGCACGAAAGAAGTTTTGGGCGAAGCACTGGCCAAGACTTTGAAAGAGAACAGATTTTTCATGTCCGCCGAAGTGCCGCTTTTCGTCGCGTTCGACGAGCTCATCGATTACCCAACCTACGAAGATCACGAGATTAAAGCTCTGTTTGAATTTCTCAAAGAAAACAAGGACTGGATCGAGTGCGTCGTGTTGGGCGCTGACGGACGAGAAGATACCGGCGAAAAGTTACGTTTTTACAAACCGGCGGAGATCTGTCCTCACAGAGTTTTGACGCTTTTCCGCCCGACGAAAAAGGCGCGGAAAGAGTGGCAAGCGAGAGAAAAAGCGAGTGCCGCCGAGGCAGAGAGTAAGAAGAACGTCTGCTCGATGAGTTGAGTTCTCTTGTTTTGTGTTCATGCGAGTGTGCCCATTGTTACTTACTATCGTACGTTCAGATTCACCTAATACTCCTGGTTTGTTTTTCTCTGCAACTCCTTTCTAAAAAAACACCTAAAAAAAAACAAACAACACAAAAACGAACACGAGAGATGATACGATGATTATTTGACGATGATGTCCTCCGCTGAAGAAAACATCATCATCGCCCCGCCGCATCTTTTTACCAAAGAGAAAGACTTGGTTGATTTAAAAACGTTCATCTCAATCGTCTTGGAAACTCTCTCAACGAGAAATCTTAGGCAAACGCCTTTGGTATACGCGCTGGAACGGATACGAAAGTCAAAACAAAATGAGAATTTCGAAGGAGGAAAAGATTTCGTGTGCGCGGAGTTTGGGTGCTACACGGGAGGCACGTTAGGACAGATTGTCGAGTATTTATCATCATCATCATCATCGCACACGAAAATTTACGGGTTTGATTCGTTCGAGGGCTTACCAGAAAACTGGTATAATGGCAAAGGGAAAGGGTGGTTTAATTTAAACTCCAAGGAGATTTCTGTATCAGGAGCGGTGATAATTAAAGGATGGTTTGAAGACACCGTGCCAGGATTCTTTCGCGATGCGCTCTCCGTCGGCAGTTCTGTTCTTGGCTTGGTTCATATCGATTCTGATTTGTACTCGTCCGCGAAAGTTGTTCTGAACGAACTCGGAAGATTTTTGCGAGAGAGCGCGCAGTTTCGAACCAACGCGTTTCCTCTGTATCTCGTATTTGATGAGCTCATCAACTATCCAGAATTCGAGAACCACGAAATCAAAGCTTTGTATGAATTCTTGCGAGAGACGGACGATTTTATACAGTGCGAATTGATTGGCTCCGACCAACGAGAGAAAGGTGGTAAACCGCGCTTCTATCGGAAAAATGAACCTTGCGATATGAGAGTTTTGTTCCAACTGCTTCCAAGAGCACGGTAGTTTCTCAAAATTAGATTATTTAGCGCTTTAGTTAGAATTTGTATTGTTGTAATATCCACGCTCGCACGCCATGCTTTGTATAAAATCTCTATTACCAAGTATGTTATGAAATCAGCTTCTTCTTTTTCACGCGGTCCGCTATCCTCGCCGGTTCGTCTTTTTTCGATTGAGAAAATCTTCCGATACCTTCGTCTAGATGGGCGGTACCTTTGACGACTTGCACGACGTCTTCGTCCATGAGCCGATGCTTTAGACCACAGCGCTGGCCCATGTGTTTTGCGGAATAGCCCCACACTAACGCGTACTTCAACTGTTTCGGCAACTCCGCGTGTAATTGTTCGGCGAATTGGTTCAGCGTGATCCCGCCTCTCGCTTCGGATAAAACTACCGGTTCTTCAAAATCTGGCTTCTCACCCATCTTCTTTGCGTATACGCGAACCAAACCCATCGCGTTCCATACCGATTCTAATAATCTATCGTAGCCGAGCTGTTTCGTGCACGAAATACATATCGAATCAGGCCTTCGACTCAATCTGTCCACCTCCTCAATTGTCAGCGCGTCCACTTTATTATACACGTACAGACACTTGATGTACTTTCTATTTCCTTCTAAGACGTCTATGAACTGATCAACCGTGCAGTCTTCTCTAAAAATCACTTCGCAATGGTTCAGTTTATACTCGTGTAAAACGTTCATGATTGCTTTGCGATCGATTTTGGTCAAGCCCCCTGGTACGGTATCCGAAACTTGAACGCCTCCGGATTTCTTCTTCTTGACGTATATTCGCGGCGGCGTTTGATTTAAGCGCAACCCGACCGCCTCGAGCTCTCTCGTCAATATTTGTTTGTGCGCGTACGTGGTATTCGCGGCTTCCGATTTCATCGCGTCTAAAACCATCAAGATTAAATCCGAACTCTTCGCGACTGCAATGACTTGTCTCCCTCTCCCTTTCCCTTCGCTCGCGCCTTCGATAATTCCAGGCAAATCCAGCAGTTGTATTTTGGCGTCGTTGTAATGTATCACCCCAGGAATACACGTCAACGTTGTGAATTCATAGTTTGCCGCTTCGCTTTCCGTGCTGGTGAGTTCTGACAATAACGTAGACTTCCCCACGGACGGGAACCCAATCAGCGCGACTCGTCCGTGACCGTATCTGTTCACCTCAAAGCCTCTCTCTTCCGAAGATCCTCCTCCTTTCTGCGGTTCTAAAAGTTCGCGCTTTAGTTTTGCCAACTTCGCCTTCAACGTCCCCAGGTGTGATTCCGTGGCCTTGTTTTTCTGCGTTCGAGACATCTCCTTCTCGATGTCGGCTATTCGTTCGAGAATACCCATCTTGTTTCTTTCGTTTGTTTTGTTGTTCTTTCTTTTTCAGCGCGTGAATAGTTTAGGTGTGTTCTTTCATTCTTTCGTCATCTTTCTGAGGTTTTTACTTTCCTCTGTTTCTCTGAAAAAGCTTTACCTAAAAAAAATCTCATTACAACACTCGCTACTATTAACTAACTCACTACATCTATAAATATCGGCTACCTTTCCTTTGTATTCTACTTTGAACGACATACTGGGCAATACCAGACGCTACGCCGACTA
>JGI20155J14468_10001651_pt1 | contig 17203 bp, 5 predicted proteins | sample COG_05_FD_14468 | JGI IMG/M metagenome (IMG submission 14468) | reverse complement strand
TCAGGTATTCTCAAACGCAACAGCGCTCGTTCTTCTTCTTCTCGCTTCAATAATCGTTCTTCTCTCTCCTCTCTGTCGCTCGCGACCACCACCGTTTTCACGTTCACCGCGCGCTGCGGGTGTGGATTCTTTTTCTCATTTTCTCTGGAGAGTACTAAAACTCCCCCGAACTCAGAATACAAAAATATCTTTTCTTTTCCCCTCGCATACTTTTGGTGTTGAAAAAAAGGCAGAATGTCAACTTACGCGTCTCTTCGACTGCGGAAGCGTTTCCCGTGAGAACTGCGCGAAACGATCGACTACTGCTCGAGAGATGCGTCCGACGTTTGCGCGGCGTTCTTTTTTGTTCTTTCGATTGCGGAGAGGTGTTGATTTTCTTCTCCACACACGATTAGGATTTGAATAAAAATATCTTCACTTTTTCCTCTCCTTTTAGGGGGGTAGGACTTTCACGCACATATACATACACATATATATATAATGATCGGCGTCTTCGAAACCTTTCTCCCTTGCCAAACGCGAGGATGTTCTTCGTCGTCGTCTCGTTCGTCGACGAGAGGTATCGTCGCGAGAAGAAGCGCTTTTCTACCGTCCTCAAAGTCTTTGATGATTTCGTCGAAACAGGAGGGGAAAAATCGCCGCCGCTGTGATTGCATCGCGAGAGCGATGCTCAGAAACAACAACGACAACGGCAACAGAAAGAGCGACGAAAAGGAGGACGACGGTATTGAGAATACGACCGCGACGCGTTTTCGTCGTTTACGTCGTCTTCAAACTCCGAAAAAGCTCTTCTCTTTCCTCCTGTCCTCGTCGTCGCTTTCATCATCGAAGAAGAAGAAGAATTCAAAATTGAATCCGACGATGGACGAAGCCCTTCGAAGAAGACTCTCTTTAGTCGCCGAATACGCGAACGAGATGATGGACGACGTTTTCAACAACAACAACAACAACAACAACAACGCAAAAAAGAAGTTGTTTTTTGAGTACAAACTCGGGACGACGGAGGAGCAAAGGCAAGAGCGGATCGAAAGACAGTTAGGGTCGTCCTACGAGGAGGAGGAGGAGGAGGAAGAGGAGACGAGCGGTAATAGCGGTACTAATACTACTTCAAAAGGAAACGACGAGAGGATTGAAAACAACTCTTTATTATCGGTAACGTTGGGTGTTGATTCAACCATAGACGAACCGACCACGATTGAGGACATTCTTTTTCCTCAGGAAGAGTTGCGACGAGAAGTCGACGCGTTAGAGAAGGATCCGGATGACTTTGATTTCGAAGGCGAGGAAGATTTCGTGGTGTCGTTGTCGAAAAATGAATTGTTTCGAAACGTGAGCGCGGAAACCAGAGGGTTTCTTTTGTTTAACTTGATCATTTTTATGATGGGTTCGAACATAGTTTTGGTGAAAATGGCGCAGACGAATATAAGTCCGGACGCGTTTGGGTTGTTTCGCTTTTTGGCGGCGAGTTTGACGTTTTTGCCGTTTTCGAAGTACGCTTTGAGAGATTCGAGGATTTTGAAGATGGGAATAGAGCTTGGGTTTTGGTGCGCGGTGGGGTATTATTTTCAAGCGGTTGGTTTGGATATCACGGACGCGTCGTCCGCGTCGTTCATTTCATCGTTTACGGTTATTTCCGTGCCGTTGATTGCCATGTGGGCGGGGAGGAAAGTGCCGAAGAGCACGTGGGCGGCCATCGCGGTGGCTATTTTTGGTTTAGCGTTAATCGAAGGCGTGGTGCCTATACCCGGTTTAGAAGCGCACGATACCAAAGAAGCGCTATCAATTGTCTCCGATGCGGTTTCTGACGTCGTCTCGACGTCCGTGTTGACTGGAGAGGTTGTCCAATCGAACCCGTTTGAAGTCTTGGACTCGGCGTTGTCGCTTCCTTTGGAAAGCGTAACCGACATCGCCGAAGTCGCCACGGTGGAAACCGTCCAAAGCTTATACGGTGACTTCGCCATTCTTATTTCCGCCGTAGTGTTTGCCGTGCAAGTTTTTCGCACGGACGTCTTAGCGAACGAAGAACACTTAGGCACGAAAGAAATGATGGGCATGTGTTCGATTCAACTCTTCGTCGTGACGCTCTTTTTCGGCGGAACTTTACTGAACGACGTCCCGCGCGACGATGGACAGTTATCCACCCTCTTCACCAACAGCCTCGCTGAACTCTCCACATTTGATTGGCACTCCGTTCCGTGGTTCTTAGTCGCGTACACCGGCGTTGTAACCACCGCGTTCGCGTTATACGCGGAAACCGTCGCGCTGAAATACATCCCGTCTGAAAAAGCGAGCGTGATTTACACGACGGAACCGCTCTGGGGCGCCGCGTTCGCGTACGTTTTGTTAGGCGAACGCATGGGTATAAACGGCTACATAGGCGGCGCTTTAATCCTAGCCAGCTCGTTCTTATCCTCCAGCTCGAATAAAGCCATCGTTCTGCCGGGAGAAGAAGAAGAAGCATCCGCCATGAAAAAAATCGAGTAGAGCGGCGAGTAGTAGAAGAAAATTCGCGCGAAAGCGAGTAGAAGAAGAAAGCGTAGAGGACGTACCAATAGTCATAGAAAGTAGAGAGATTGTATTTTACATTGAAGAAGCCAATCGCTGTTGGCAGATCATTGCGTTAAAATCGAGCGCATAAATCGTTCGTCTCTCTCTTGCTAAGAAAATCCATCCTCCTTACTTTCCCCAAAACATCATCACATCATCGCACACACAACACACGAACGTAATAATAATAAACAACAACTTTAATAAATGAGCTCTAAAAAAGACCAATTCCTGACCGCGTGTCGCAACCAAAAGTTGGACACGGTCCGTTGGGGGATCAACGCCGGCGGGCAACAACCGTCCTCGCGCGACGAAAACGGCATGACCGCTTTAATGATTTGCGCCTCCTTGAACAAACACAAAGCGTTGCAGATGCTTTGCGACTGGACTCGAAGGGCGAGAATGCGAGAACAACTGGATTTAACCGACGGGAACGGGGACGGCGTGACCGCGTTAATGATGGCGGCGAAGTTTGGGCACGAAGAATCGTGTTCGGAACTGTTAGACGCCGGGTGTGACTTCAAGGTAAAGTGTGGACGAGGGAAGACGGCGGCGGATTACGCGAGAGCGGAAGGGAAAAACGAAAAGTTGGCGCGCCTGATCGAACGAGGCGGGGAAGAAAGCGAAGAGGAGGAAGAAGAGGGAGAGGAAGAGGAAGATGCAAACGCGGTGGAAGGCGAGACGGCGACGCAAAGAAGCAAGAGGAAGAAGAAGGAGATGGAAGCGAAGGAGCGCGGCGGCGGCGGCGCGGCGGTCGCGGCGAAGGAGAGCAAGAAGGGAGAGAGCAAGAAGGATAAGGACGAAGAGGAGGACGACGGGAAAGAGGCGCCGGAACCGAAATGGCCTGAAGTGAAGAAGGCGATGAAGGAAAAAGCGAAGGAATTGACGATTTCGAGGAAATTGGAAGATGGGGAGGAATTGGATTTGGCGATGTTTTATTGTTCGAGCGTGAACACGCTGAAAATCGAGTGCGGGAAATCGTTGACGAGTTTACCGAAAGAGATTAAAAAACTGAAAGGTTTGTTGACGTTGATTGTGAGCGAGAACGGGTTGACGAGTTTACCGAAAGAGATTGGAAAGTTGAAGAACTTGAGAGTGTTAGAGTGCGAGGGGAATAAGTTGGAAGCGTTGCCGGAGGAGTTGAGCAAGTTGCAAAATTTGGAAATCTTGCGTTTAGGGAGGAATCAGATTAAAGATTTGAGCGCGTTGAAAAAGATGAATAATTTAGTAACTTTAGTGGTGGATAACAATCGATTGCGAACGTTGGACGATTTCGATTTAGGCTCCAAGTCGAGGTTGATTACTTTGAGCGCAAATAACAACGAAATCGTGGATGCGCCGTCGGATATCGGGAAGTGCACGCTGTTGACGGAAATCTTGTTGAACAAGAACAACATCGAAGAGTTACCGGGAGAGTGGGGCGAGTTGAAAGAGAAAAAAGTCCGTGAGATTGATTTAGACGATAATCCGATCAAGGACTCCAAGATTAAAAAGATGATGGGGAAGAGCGATAAGTTCGTCAAGGAGCTCTTAACGTACGTGAGAAAAAATTGCAAGACGGGATTGGCGAAGAAAGCTGGGAACGCGGTGAAAAGTTCAAAGAAGAAGAAAGAAGAAAGCGAAGACGAAGACGAAGAAAAAGAAGAAAAAGAAGAGAAGAAAGAAGAGACGACGGGAGACGCCGGAAAAGAAGAACAAGAAGAACAAGACGGCGACGTTTCTGAGACTGAATCCGAACTCGAAGAGCGCATGTCCAAAATGTCAAAGAAGGAAAAAGAAAAGTTCAAACGGAAGCTCGTGGAAAAACAAGCGGAAAAAGCGAGAAAAGTAGCCCTGGAAAAACGCTTGAAAGAAGACGCGGAAAATCTGAAACGCATGGAAGAGTTAGTCATTAGCGGCGCCGGGAATAACGACGACGGCGAAGATTCCGACGAACCCATCGACTCGGACGACGAAGAAGCGCTCTTGGCGCGCAAACAAAAACAAAAGCAAAAATCGAAACCGACGTTCATGTACGCCCTCACGGACGAACAACGCAAGGAAGCGGAAAAAGCGGAAGCCAAACGATTATTCGAAAAGGAAAAAGCCGAACGCGAAGCCGCGGAAGCGCTCAAACGTAAAGAAGAGGATGCCAAAAATAAAGCGAAAGACCTCAACGCGGTCAAACTCGACGGCGACGCCGGAAAAGACGGTCGATACACGTGGTCCTACGCCAACGGTAAATTCGATCGGTCCGTGACAAAAACACCTCCAAAAACCGAACACACCATCGAAGTCGTCATCCCAAAACTCATTTGCGGTCGACTCATCGGTAAAGGCGGAGCGACTATCAAATCCGTCTCCGAGCGAAGCAAAGTCGTCCGCGTGAACATCGACGAAACCAAAGGAGGCGCCGGGAACAGCCTGTTAGTCGTCCAAGGCTCGGAAAGCGCCATGGAAAGCGCCAGGATGTTGTTCAACAACGCCATGTAAAAGTAGCGAGAGAGATATGCGTAGACACGTGTGATATATAAAAGAGAGAGAGAGAGAGAGAGAGAAGAGAGAGAATATAATAGCCTCTTTCACGCGCATCATCTCGCATCAAAGTCTCTTGCATCTGAAGTAAGTTTGACATTTTTCCATCCCTCCTGCATCCATACACGAACACAATTTACATATTCTCGTTAGAATTAAAATGCTCACCGCGAGATTGGAAAAGCGCGTCCGCGACCTCGTCTCGAAGAAAGAGGAGGAGAGGAAGACGAAGAGGAAGAAGAACCAGCGAAACCGTTTCCTTCCCTCGGCGCGCGCGATTAAGAAACTCTGCGCGGACATCGAGTCTCGAGGATTTACGCGAGCGGACGTGAAACGATGCGTTTTGGACGCACTTCTCGAAGACGATGAAGATGATGAAAAAGAGTGGAAGAATAACGACTGGGTGGAGAAATGCTTCGACCGATTACTGATGCAGCTGGAGAGGCAACGATTGCCGAGAGCGTTTCGAGGCGGCGCCGTCGCTTCTACAAATACTACGACGGAAGGCGAAGACTTGGAAAAGGTGCTCGTGGTGACAGTTGAGAAACCAAAAGTACGGACGACGACGACATCGATATGCGAAAGAAAAGAAGACGATGATGAAGAACTCGAAGAACGAAGGATAAAGGTGATGAAAGAGCGCGAGGAAATGGTTCGCGTGGCGAACGAGCGACGACGGGAAAAACTGGAAGAGCGGGAGAAAGCGGAGGCGAAGGCGTTTCGCGAGGCGCAGATGAGGATGGTTCGAGCGACGGAGGCAGCGGCGGCGGCGTCTGGGTCGTCGGAAGAGGAAGGGTCATCCTCGGATTCGGAGGATTCTCTCGAGAATTTCGGGTTGAGCGAGGAAGAAATCGCGCGGAGGAAGAGTCACAAGAGGAACGCGAAAATGTGCGCGGAAAACAGAGTCGGGTTTGTGAGCGAACTGCGAAAAAAATTGAAAGAAGCCAAACAGACGGCGCAAGAGGAGAAGAGGAAAGCTGGAAAGAAGATGGATAAAAAGAGAGCGAAGGAGTTAGCGGAGGGGGTGAGGAAGATTTTGAATATCGCGGAGACGTTTAAGATTGGCGAGAAAGAATTGGAGGAGGAAGAAAGGGCGTGCGCAGAAAAGCAGGAGGTTGAAGTAGAAGTAGAAGTAGAAGAAAAACTGGATAGACTAGAAACAAAGAATGAAGTAGTAGAAAAGACAGTGGAAGCGAAAGAGATAAAACGCGATGCCAACAGCGACGACGACGACGACGACGACGACGATGATTTCCAAATTCTTGACGTTTTCGGTGACGACGAGCCTGAAGCGTTGAAGCTAACGCCGGAAGACGAAGCGAAAGCGAAGCGCAAAAATATCGAAGCTTCGGTAGTTGTTGGACCAGTCTTACACGTCGAAGGCACCGTTGGTGCCGCCATCGAAGCGACGAAATATTCCAAGAAAAAAGTTGGGGGCGGAGGAGTGGCTGAAAGTGCATCGGCTGCGCTGGTCGCGCCTAAAGCGCTTCTTGCCAAGATGTGTGAAAAAGAGAAATGGTTGACGCCTCGCTACGATCGATTAAAAACCGACGATAAAAAAACAATTCGATACAGCGCGACAATCGAGCGATCTTCCGGGCCAAAATATCTTCGAAAACCGACGATACTAGTGCAGACAATCTCTTTTGAAGAGAAAGATGGTAACGAGCCGGACGGTGGTTGGAAGAGCGTGACGGAAGCGCAGGACGCCGCCGCGTGTGTCGCGCTTTTCCGTATCTTGTTTGTCGAAAGGGAGATGAAATTCGTCGTACCGAGCGAGTTAAATCATCAATGGCGAGATTACTATCGGCAATTCTTGTTACTTCGCGAGTTGTTCTCTGGAATCGATGGAGGCGAAGCGTGCGAGAGTAGTGATGACAAAACACGAAATGAGGGAGGAGATGAAGAAGATTGGGAAACGTTCGCGGTGCGGGTTCGGAAAACGCTCTGCGCTGCTCGAACAGAGTGGAATCAGAAATTAGAAAGAGAGCTTGATAATGCCGATAAAGATGCCGATAAAGCACCATCGAAGAACCGCGCGGCTACATCGACTACTGCTGCGAATAAAAATCGCGAAAGAGATTCTGACGTCGTAAAAGAAAAAGAGGAACAGAAACGAGCGCTCTCCGAACGTATTTTGCAAACCTTTCGCGAAAAAAAACAAACACCGGCGTGGAAAGATATCGAGTCCAAGCGTAACGACTTACCGATTGCCAAACTCAGAGACGATTTTTTGCGCGCATTATCTGTGAAAGATACTGTCGTCGTGTGCGGCGAAACTGGCTGCGGTAAAACGACGCAAATCCCGCAATTCGTCTTGGACGACGAGATTGAAAATCTGCGTGGCGCGAGCGCGAATATTATTTGCACGCAACCTCGTCGCGTCGCCGCAACTTCAGTCGCTGAACGCGTCTGTTTCGAAAGATGCGAAAGAGATGGCGTCGGTGGAAGAACGAGCGATGTCGGATATCAGGTCAGAGGCGACAACAAGACGAATCGTAGCTCGACAAAGTTGACGTTTTGTACGGTCGGTATTCTCCTGAGACGATTGCAAGGCGATCGATACTTGAAAGGCGTGACGCACGTCTTACTAGACGAGGTACACGAGCGGAGTTTAGACTCAGACTTTGCGCTCGCATTACTTCGCGACGTGCCTGAACAACGACGGCGAATGAGTTTGCCGCCGCTGAAGTTGGTATTGATGTCTGCGACCATCGACTCCGACCTTTTCAGCAGGTACTTGGACAACGCGCCTGTGGTAACCGCGCCGGGACGAACGTTTCCAGTGTCCACTTCGTTTTTGGAAAACATATACGAATCGTTAGAATACGTTTTAGACCCGGAAAATAGAGCGTGTCGCCGCCCGCGCGGCTTTGAGGACGAGGCGAAATCAGCCATGCGAGCCGGCGGAGGAGGAAGCGATCGTCGACGAAACGCGCAACTCATCGATAGTTGGGGCGAGGATGCCAACTCCTTGTTTGGCGGGGAAGAGTATCCAGAAAATCCAGATTATGACGCCAACGACGCTTTTCTTGAACATTGTAGCTCGAAGACACGTTTGAGTCTATCTCGATTGGACGAACACGCTATCGATTACGATCTCATCGAACAATTACTCGCGCATCTCGACGAGACCGAAGAACGCGCGGGACCGAGTAACGGCGGAGGCGCGTTTTTGGTCTTTCTACCCGGCAAAGGCGAAGTCGAAAGGATGGTCGATCGTTTGAGAGGCTCGAAACGTTTTCGAGACGCAATCGTGTTGCCGTTACACTCGAACGTGAGCAACCGTGACCAAAAGATTTGTTTCAATGTCAATCTCGATTCTCACGTTCGTAAGATTGTCGTCGCCACGAACGTCGCGGAAACCTCCGTGACTATTCCAGACATCACGTGCGTAATTGATACCGGACGCGTGAAAGAAAGAAGATGGGACCCAAAGCGTGGTCTTGCGAGTTTAGAAGAATGCTTCATCTCTCGAGCGTCCGCGAAACAACGACGTGGTCGGGCAGGTCGCGTGAGAGAAGGTAAATGCTTCTCTTTGTATACGTCCAAGCGACACGAGGTTTTGATGAAGTCTCACCAAGAACCGGAGATGAAACGAGCACCGTTGACGGAAGTAGTTTTGCAAATTGCATCCTTAGGAGGTGGTCGCGACGACGACGACGACGCCGATCCTCGCGCAGTACTCTCGCGAGCACCGGAACCGCCTTCGGAGGAGTCCATCGATCGCGCGGTAGACACATTGGTGAACATTGGTGCCTTGGAGCGAAGAGCGAGAAGAAAGCGAAATTCTACGAGTAATAAGGACGATGGCGACGACGATGAAGAAGCGGTAGGATGGGACGACGAGGACGACGATGACGTAAACGGGGAGATGAACAACGCAAACACAATTCTCGCGCTCACGCCTCTCGGAAAGCGCCTCTCGATGCTCCCGCTCGACGCCGCGTTGGCAAAAATGCTCCTCTTTGCAGTTCTGTTGCGATGTCTCTCACCAGCACTCACAATTGCCGCAATTGTCAGCCATAAAGTTCCCTGGCGCGCGAGTGACTCCGAAAACGACGAAACGAGCGCCGCTTCCGTGACGAAGAAAAACTTGACAAAAAACGTGAAAGAAAACGACAGCAGTGTGGCGAAAAACGAAGTTTCCGACCATCTCGTCCACGCCGCCGCGTACGAAAAATGGAACGAAATCGGCAAAAATAACGCAGCCACTCAGAAAAAGTTTGCTCGTGAAAGCGGCCTTGATCACGACGTGTTGCGACAACTGTCCGATTTACGCAAACAGTTTTTCGATGCGTTGAAAGCCGGGAACGTCCTCGATGGGAACAACGCAAAGTACGATTACTCTTCCATGGACAACCCGCTCTCTCCGTGGAACGCGGACGCTAAGAGACCAAAGCTCATCAAAGCCGCGTTGGTCGCTGGATTATACCCAAACCTCGCCTACGCCGACGCCGTGGAAATAGGCCCGAAAAACGCCGCCGATAAGAAAACCATCTTCGAATGGAAAGACTCGCGAAACGCGGACGTGTATCCGCACCCGTCCTCGCTCGTTTCTAAAATCTCGCGCTCGCCGGGAACAAAACTCCCACCTCGACAATTCTGCGTGTACGCGGAGAAAGTTAAAACGTCGCGAACGTTTTTGCGCGAGTGCACGAAAGTCTCGCCCATTGAAGTTTTGCTTTTTGCCGGCAGAAAAGTGAACGTGGAACACGAGATGAAACGAGTCGTTTTGGACGACTGGCTGAAAGTGTTAAACGTCGACGCCGTCACGGCGACTTTGTTTAAAAAGTTACGGGTGGTTTTAGACGATGAATTCGCGAAAGCGCACGCCGAGGACGAGAACGACACGCACGCTCGAGAAAGCGACGAGCACGACACCGACACTTCGTCGGAGTTCGTGTTCGAGCTCGTGCGAGACATCCTCTTATTAGAAGAATAGATAGAAGCTTTATTAAAAATGACGCTAAGACGAACTCGAAGAACTTCCGCTCGACGACAAAGACGACGAACCACTACTGCTCGATAACGACGACGACGACGACGACGCAGAAGGAGAGGAAGAAGAAGAAGAAGAAGAACTACCGCTGCTGCTGCTGCTACTACTACCGCTACTTTCGCTCGAGCTGCTGCTGCTGCTGCTGCTGCTCGAACTCCCTCGTCCGCTCTTCTTCTTCTTCTTTCTCTTCTTCGTCCCTCTCAGCGCGTCCACTTTCCTCTTCAACGCCCGCGCTCGTCGTTCTCTCGGGTCTCGAAACACCTCCCGTCTTTCCTTCTTCCCGATTTTCATAAACTCTTGAAACCCCTTGTTGGTGTTCGATTTCCCCGAGTTGTCCTCCTCCTCTCTGCGTTTCTTCAACAGTTCCGTCTTGGACTGTCGTTTCACGTACGTCCCTTGGTCGCCGGGTTTTAATAAACACTCGAACGTCCAGTGCTCGAGAGAGAAACATCGCTGACACTTTTTCTGAGTCGTCCGAGTCGTCGTCGTCGCATCGTTCGGCGCGTTCTTACGCAACACGAAACCCATCTCTGCTACTCTTCAAGTGACGATTTGGCGGCACAATTTCGCACGGATTTCACGTTTATTCGCGGGAGGATACACGCGCGCGTGCTCGCTTGCTTGCCCGTTGTCGCGCGAAGAAAGAGAGAGAGAGAGAGAAGAAAAGATGCACCCTTCGTCTCGTTTCGGTCGCCCTTTGCCGACGACGGAGGAAGAGCTCCTCGAGGAACAGAGAGCGTTTCTGGAGAGGAAGGAAACGCCTGCGGCGAAAGCGCTGAGGAAAGAGAAAAGAACGAACGTCGAGGACGACGAAAAGGAGGAGGAGGAGGAGGAGGAAACGACTGCGAACAACAACAACAACACGAACAACGTCGAGACACCGTTCGTGGTGGAAGAAGCGTCGCTGAAAATTGTGGAGCGGGACACGTCGACGGTGATTCCAACACCGCCAACGAAGAGAGACGATGGGAGCGAAACGAGAGGTTTTCCGAAAGCGGAGCATCGGTCGAAGGAAGGCGGCGGTGGTAATGGTGGTGATAACGATCCGAAAATTTTGAGTAAGTTTGCCAGGAGACGCGCGGAGATGCGCGGGGAGAAGATTTTGGACGTGCACGAACCAGATGTGATGAAGAAGGGGAGAGCGGATGGCGCGTCGGCGGCGGCGGCGGCGGCGATGATGATTCCGGAACACGAGGATAAAGACGTGGCGGCGGAAACGAAGAGAGTGTTGGCGTCCATGAGCGTGGAAGAAGCGATGAAGCAGAGGAAAGAACTGGAGGAGAAGATGGATCCAAAAATTGTGGGGTTCTTTAGGAATCGCAATCGAAAGAAGATGGATGCGACGAGCGAGGATAAAAAAGAGGCGGGGGCGTCTGAAGCGGCGCCGCCTCGTTTGACCACAACGACATCGGGGAATAGTAGTAAACTTAACAACAAAAGCACGAGTAAGAAACCAGACGCGATGAAACTGATGAAAGCGAACGTGGATCCAATGTCCAGAGTGCACGCTGCTGATGTTCGGTTTACAGCTTCCGGTGAACCAATCGTACCGGTGGAACACTACCAAAACATCTCCGCGCAGGAAGGACGAATTCCCGCGCCCACCGAACGCGATTTTGTTCGCGCCGGGGGATTGTTTAATAAACCAAACATCGCGGCTTCGACGTCGGCAGAAGAGAGTGACGATCCAGGGTACACGTTATTAGAAGCTCGACAGTTGTGCGTCTCGTCGGTTCCAGGCCAGCGCGCATTAGGGTATCGTTTGTTAGCCAACGTGTTCAAATCGGCGCGAAGATTTGGTCACGCGCCGGAAAGAGTCGCGACGGAGGAGCCGCAAGAGTTGCCACTAGGAAGCACCTGGGCCGGTATATGGGTCTCTGCAGTCGTGGATGTTGGCGCCGTATCGCTTGTTCGACGAGGGCTGGACGATTCAAACCCGCTCGTTTTCTCCTCTGCCGCGTTGGCGATGCGAGAGTTGTGTTGCGGCCGAGGCGGCGGGGGCGTGTTCGGGACCGAAGAACGGTTAATGTCACAATTAGAATCGTTTGCAGGCGTCCCTGCGATTTCGAAGGCGTATTCTGCGGTCACGTGCCACGCGCCCATATGGAGAGAATCGCGAGATGACGCACCTAAAGGCGGTCGAGGGTATGAACCGAAAGCGTGGGAGCCCGCCGGAGGGGTCATCGAGATTGATCAGAGCACAAATTTGGTGTGTTGCGATGAGGAAGACGAGGAAATCGCAAACAGTGTCATGCAAGCCGCCACGACTGGTGCAAAACTAGATCCGGAAGCAGAAGCCGAGCTGAGACGGATAGAATCCGAACGAGCGGTCGATCCAATCGCGGCTTTATTGCGAGCGAAGACTTTAGAACGAGTGAGATATTTACTCGAGATGGAACGGAGTCCAGTGGCGGAAGTCCCTCTGTTACAGTTTTTGTCCACGGCGGCGACGCACTCAACTTCCGCCGCGGTTGCGGTTGCGAAGTGTCCGAGACTGATGGACGTGTTGTGTAGGCGAGTGACGAGCTTTGCGTCGTCGTCGTCGTCGTCGTCATCGGCGCCGCCAGAAGGTGCGAACTCAATTGCCTCGCGCGCGTACGTTTTGGAAACGATATGTTCCATCGTACGCGTCGCCGGTACAGGCGTTGTCTTTGAAGCACCAGATGCGAGCAACGATAGGTTAAATATCGCACACAGCGCGATACAGCTCGTTTCCTCCATCAATCCAATGGAAGACCTCGAACCTGCATCGGTAAATTGCTGGCGCCAAGCCATGCGTTTGTGGTCGCTTTGCGCCAACCGAGGTGTCCCGACGTGTCCGAACGCGGACGATTATTTCTCTCTGTTAGCAAACTGCGTGGATGTGGACCCTAAAAATGTTTCAAATGAAGGGTACGAAACCGTTCGCGAGGCATTCAACGCGTTCTCGTCGTTTTGCTCAAATCATAAGAACATGAAAGCGTCTACGCCGCTGTTAGAGAAAGTTTCCGGCTTCGCGAGCCATTGGATATTAAAGAATTACGAGTCGTTTTCAGTAGGCGGCGCCCGTTCTCGCTTTGCGTTTGCGTCCGCTGCTTTTTTTCTCGATTCTGCGAATCTTGCCGGAATTGGCGAGGAAGGTAACGAGAACGAGGGTAACGAGGACGATGTAAATTCCAACACGCGAAGACGACTCGCAAACGCGCTCTCAAAGGCGTGCGACATTTTACTGCGAGAGTTGGCGGCAGATTACGCCCGAGGTATCATTGCTAGTTCGGATTTTTATAAAGCGAGAGCATCCAGAGGTGCTGCTATGCACGGCGTGCTGTGCGTTCTCAAAGCGCTCGCTGGTGGAGTAAACGAAAGCTACGAGGAGAACGAAGAGATGCGCGAATCGAGCGTGGACGAATACATCAAGACCATCGCTCAAAATAAAGCATTAGAAGCTATCGATACGCTGTGTGCTGCGATGTATCGAGAGACAGTTGGTATTGAGCGTGCGAGACGTGCTGACATGAAGATGCGTCATCAACGTGCGCGGCACCGCGGGTTATCGCTGGATGTTCGGAGCGGCGACGCGAGAGCTGCGAGAGGACAAATTTCACCGAAATCAGGAATGTCTCCCAGTAGACCGCAGACGAAGAAACCGCCGCTCGCTGGGTCTGCTGGTAGCCCGAGCGATGACATTGGTCTTTTAAGTTCATCGCCGCCTTTAGGTGGTGGTGGTGGTGGTGGTCTCATCCACACAAACGAGGCGTTTACGAAGAAGCGCATGTCTTTTGATACCACATCTAACCAGATTTCGGCTGCGTTTCAGCAAAAAGCACGCATCGGTAATACAGAAAAAGTCGCCGCGACGCTCGTTGCCGAGGATAAGAATCTTCCAGACAGAAGTCAAACGAAGAGCCCATCTCCGGCTTTAGTTGCCGTGCGCGAAGGATTTGCCACGGATCAATCATCCTCGGCGCAAAAACGCGTCGGCGGCGCAGACTTTGATAGAACTTCGGACAGAAACGACGAGTTGGAAAAACTGTACTTTGAGAACTATTCCGGCGAGGAGTCTGTTCAAGAAGCGCATGCGCACGAAGTGACCACATTTATGGGTTTGCGCGTGTTCTGGGCCTCCGCGACGCTTCCCATTCAACGTGCTTTAGTGCAAGCGTTGGAGATTCTCGAACAGTTTGGTTTGCCGGAAATTGTCGAAGATGAATTCGCACCGCCGATGGATGAAGAAGAGAAGAAATGTCGCAAGAAGCAGCAACGCGCGGAGTACACAAAGACGTGTTTATACGCGACGGCGACGTTGTTGCGCTCGTTACCGCCGGGTGCGGGCAGCTTGGCGAAACTCGCCCTGAAAAACGGCGTCATGTCGACGCAGTCGCTTGACGCCGCGTTAGATTCGACGAGATCTGCGTTGTTGGATGCCGAGCGTGATTTCATAAATACGGCGAATAACATCACGCCTTCAAACATGACCAAAGTCGTCAGCGCAGCGCAAGAGTGTGGAGTCATTCTGTCCTTGGCGGCGAAATCGCTCGTACCGCCCGCGGAGGATTGTCGCGACGCGCTTCTTGGTGGGTACACGATTGAGTTCACCACCGCCTCCGAGGCACGCAAATACGGTTGCGATCTGATGAAGTCTGTTTTGCCAACTTTTAGCGATTGGTTTTTCGCTCCGTTGTCTCCGTCCTCCGCTGTACGCGGATGGGACGTCGCGAGTATCGCGTCCAATCTATCACTTGTTCTCGGTTACGAAAAGTTACACGCATCGACAATTGTCGAGTTGAACTCTTCAAAAAAGCTCTCCGCGTTGTCCAACGTCTTCTTGAAGGAAATGGTTATATGGCGCGATCCTGCCGTCACGGCGCCGTTAGCCGCGTTGACCGATTTATACTGGTCGCAAACCGTCTTTGAGTTTTTACAAAACGATGCCATGCAATCGTCATCCTCTCCTTTAGGCTACACGAAAAGAATCAAACCGAACGAAAAATCGTTGAGCGACCCTTTACACGTTCCCGAAGGGTCTGGAGACGCATCCGTGTCTTCCGCTTTGGCGATTGCCTTTGGCACAACTTCGTACGCGGATGCTTTGTTTGGAAGACACATCAGTTTTTGGCTCCGCGCGGACGTTCCCGCCAAAGCTCGAGCTTCCTGTTGGATCGCTTTGCGCGAAAATTTGAGCCTACATCTACTTCCGAGTATTGCAAAGTTAGTCGAGCCTATTCATTCGCACGTCATGTTACCTCGCGGAGGCGAGCAAGATCCTGAAATGTTTGAGCTGTACATCTCGTCGTTAGAATCGGGCGATTTAGATAAATGGTTCGCATCGTGGGAGAAATTCGAAGGGTGGGATTACGGCGGCATTGGTTCGAGAGGCGCCCGTTTACCATTCGAAGCACCACCAGTCGCGGTCGCTCTGGTCGTCCACGCCGTCGCTCACGTCGTTCTGGGCGGAGCTGGAGGGAACGCCTTGCAAAAGAAGACCATTCGCCGTTTATTGTCGAAAGATCGCACCGGGACGTACCTTCGCGCAATCATGAACACGCCTTTGATGCTTCGTCGACGACCTCGGTTCGCGAGTACTTCGGCGAAAACGAACGCTGGAGAGTTGCACGAGACGCCATTTGGTTGGGGCTTTTGTTTTGGAAAGTTTGGTAAGTGGGAAGATATGGGTCCGAGGCGGTCGGTGTTGTTAGACGCTTGCGGCGACGACGAGGAATTGTTGAGATTATTAAGACACGCGCTGGTGACGTGTAAGTTAGCCACGAGAGAAAGCATGGACGTCCACGCGATGGAGATGTCCGTGGAGAAAACTAGCAGCTTTTACGCGTGATNATGAAGAAAAAAGAATTTAGTAACATTTGTATATGTATATAATCTAGTAGATACAAAAAGAGGAAATTCTAGAAATTATCCTTCATCGTTCTCAACTGCGCGAACACCTCCACGTCTCTCTTCTCCTCCATTCCTAAAAACTTTCTAATTTTCTCGTCCCCGCTTCTACAGAACGGGTTTGTTTTCTTCTCCTCACCGACCGTCGTCGGGACCGTAGGCTCGTTCTTCTCTCGCAACGCCTTGCACTTCCTCTCCCGCTCCAACAAATCCTCGTTCTGTCCATCTACGCTCTTTGCAAACTTAATGTTCGCTAAAGTATACTCGTGAGCGCAATACAATTTCGTCGTCTCCGGTAAACTCATGATCTTCGTGATGCTCGCAAACATCTGGGGATGCGTCCCTTCGAACACTCTTCCGCATCCCATCGCGAAAACGCAGTCGCCGACAAACGCCGAATTCGCCGACGGCGCGTAGTACGCGCAGTGCCCTAAAGTGTGACCGGGAACGTCCATCACGTGTAACTTCACGTCCCCGACGAACACGACGTCGTCTTGTTCTACTTTCCTATCGACGCCGGGAATCTTCTCCGCGCCGGGCGTTTTCGCCTTCTCGCCTCTCGGACCGATTATTTGCACCTCGGGAAACTCTTTTTTCAGCTCTACGTTCCCACCGGTATGGTCGCTGTGCCAGTGCGTGTTTAAGATGTGCGTCAATTGCCAGTTTCGTTTCTTCAATTCTCTCAAGATTGGTCCAACTTCCGGAGTGTCTATCACCGCGGTCGATTTCGTATTCGCGCAGTGCAACAGGAACACGTAGTTATCGGAAAGCGCCGGGAGTTGCACGATTTTTAACGGCGTTTGCGTTCCATCGCTTTCGATGGTTTTCGTCGTCGTTTCCATTTTGGATGATGATGATGATGATGCTGACGATAGTGTTGCCAAACGTTTCTTCAGTGGTATCCTCCTCGCGTGGGTGTTTTGAAAAGACGGAAAAGAAGACGCCACCGCTCTCAGGAGGAGCATTAATACGAGCAGACAGAGAGAGAGTTTTAGTGCGGGGACTTTAACGTGTGTCGCTTTTCGTATCTCTTTTCCTCTTCTTTTTTTCGCCCAAAACGGCACTTTTGTGATGAAGATGATGGACTCGTAAAGACGAAGAAGAAAAAGAACTGCTGCTCTGTTTTTGTCGTCTCTCGCGTCATGTCTTCTGGAGTGAGGACGCGAGGGCAGAAAAGACGGATGGGGGAGAGGGATGTGTGGGATTTGATCGTGAAGAACGACGATATTTGTTTCAAACACATTCTTCCGAGATTGAATGCGAATGATG
>JGI20155J14468_10001650_pt1 | contig 17203 bp, 14 predicted proteins | sample COG_05_FD_14468 | JGI IMG/M metagenome (IMG submission 14468) | reverse complement strand
AATGCCATAATCCCGACAAATCTCCATCACGGTCTTGCCCTTATCTTGTTCGGTCAGTATCCCGATGATCTGACTCTCTGAAAATCGACTCTTTTTCATGTCCCTAAATTTAACGTTAAACTCTAATTTTAATCGCTACGGATTTTAGGGACCCTTACATTAAACAAGAATTTCTTAAAATATTAAATTAAATAATTAATTTTGCAGCGCTATCTGAACGATTGCTAGCATTTTATAACGAACAGGGTAAGCCGAAAACCTATTAGAATAGGCAGATCAAATACACAAAACATGAAAAAACAAAGTTTGGGAATTTTAGCGGTAATTATATTTGTAATGAGTTTTTTCGCAACGAGCTTATTTGCACAAACAGATGAAGCGAAGTATCGTAGAAGTTCGCTGTCTATGGTACTTATAGAGTCGGAAAGCTTTCCTAACAAAGATGCAGTAATGAAATCTTGGAACAATTATCCGTTTCCAGATAAGTATAACGCGCACGATATGGAAACCAAATCATTTAGTATTGATGCCATTAAGTTGACAGATAAAGATTTGTTCGAAGCTGGCTATTTACAAGATACATTAAATAATGCTTTGAAAATCATGAAAGCCGCATCATTAAGCCCTATTAGATATTTAAATGATGCCAAAACATTAGCATTTGCTTTACCAACAGAAAAACAAGAATATCAAATTAAAATTGATAAAGTAATTAGAGAAAAAGGCTTAGCAAAACAACTCGTTTCAACTTGGTTTAATCGAAGTTCAGATGGAAAATTTGACATGAAAATAATACAAGAAAGAGGTTTTTATAATGCTACAGAAATGGAAGCATCAATAGCTTCTGGACAAGCAAGAGGGTTATCTTCTTTAGGTGATGCCGGAGAGGAATTAATAAAAAATACGTTTATAACTTTTACAAAATTAAACTTCTTTGAAAATGAACCAGCTGCTGCTTTATTGAGAGATGCTGCAAAAACACAAATAGCGAAAGACATGGCAGGGAAGCCTCAAGTGTTAATTGACAAAGCAATTCAAGCAGCCGATCTTGCTTACGAAAAAGGAAAGGAAGGATATTCATTATTCTCAAAAACATGGTTGTATAGCTTAGCTTGGAATGATTCTATTTCTAATATATTTTATAGCGAATTATGGGGCAATTCAGAAGCTTTCGAAAAGACTGATATTTTTAATCTTGAATTTGTAGGAGTGCAGTATAATCAGAGTTTAGTTACTTTTAAAATTGGCGAAACTCGATCACAAGAACAGATTATAGACTTAGCTTTGGTGCGTAATGTTGATAATGCCTTCTCAAAATTGCAGAAACAAAATGATGTCTTTAAACCCGCTATCCCAGTTTCTTCTTCAGACCCAATAATGGCTCAAATAGGTTTAAAAGAAGGTATTGCTGCAGGAGATAAATTTGAAGTGTTGGAAATGATGTGGGATGAAAAAGCAGGTAAAACAACATGGACAACTGTTGGCAAATGTGCTGTAAATAAAAAAACGCCTATATGGGATAATAGGTATAATGCAGGAGAAGATACTGAACCACAAAAAGATGAAGAGGGAAACCTTATAGGTTCAACAACTTTTAAAGGATCAAAGAAAATTCAAGTAGGTATGCTACTAAAACAATTAAATTAAAAAGCATGAAAATAAAAAGCATACTTAAAATAAGTAGCTTAATGCTATTTGTTTTATTCTCATTTGTTCAGACTGCAAGCGCTCAAAAAGGCAAAAAAAAAGCTGATAAGCAGACTATAGCTTGGCGTTATGAATTAGAAGCTGTAGCAACTGGAGTAAAAGGCACTTATCAGATTAAAACTTGGACATATTCTACAAATGTAGAGACAGCGATCGAACAGGCAAAAAAAAATGCCGTTCACGGTATTATTTTTAAAGGATTTCCAAATAACGGAAGAGTTCAAGGTCAAAAACCCATTGCTCGTAATGCAAGTGTATATGACGAAAATGCAGATTTTTTTAAGGATTTTTTTAAGTCAGGTGGTGGAGATTATATGAAGTTTGTCACATTAGCAAATAATGGACAAATTGCTGCTGGAGACAGAATAAAAATAAGTAAAAAAGAATATAAAATTGGTGTAGTAATATCTGTTAACGTTGCAGAACTGAGGAAGGAACTTGAGTCTAGAGGCATTATAAAAGGCTTGTCGGATGGATTTTAAGAATTTAAAAAGAAGTAGTATGAAAAAAATAATTTTATCATTAGTAGTGATTACAGTAATTATTACTAACGGCTTTTCTCAAGCAAAGAAACCTACCATTATGGTTGTTCCAAGTGATGTATGGTGTAATCAGAATGGCTACATGATGGAGTTTGATAATCAAGGAACGGCAGTGAAAATTCCTAATTATAAGAAGGCATTTCAAGAAAATGCTGATTTATTGCAGGTTATCAGTGCAATTAACGGACTGATGGCAGAGAGAGGTTTTCCATTGAAAAATATGGAATCAGCAATAAAAACCTTAGAATCAAATAGTGCCGAAGATGCTATGATGTCTTCAAAAGAATCAGGCATGGGTGCTAGCGAGAGTCCTGTTGATAAATTGAAGGCTGTAGCAAAAGCAGATATAATTATGCAGTTATCATGGACTATCAACACAGTAGGACCAAAAAAATCTGTTACATTCAATCTACAGGGATTAGATTCATACACTGACAAACAGGTTGCAACAGCCACAGGAACCGGAGACCCATCATTTACAGCTGAATTAGCTGTTTTGCTTGAAGAGGCTGTGCTGTCGCATATTGATAATTTCAATGCGTCTTTAATGACACATTTTGAGGATATGTTCGCAAATGGCAGAGAGGTAATAATTCGAATCAAAAAATGGGATGACTGGGAAGAAGATTTGGAGACTGAGTATGGCGATGATGATACCGAGTTAAGTGAAATTATTGAGGATTGGATGATGGAAAATACCGTTCAAAGCAGATATAATACTACTGATGCTACAGAGAATATGATGCTGTTTGAGCAAGTTCGAATTCCAATGTTTTACGAAAAAAATGAAAAACAATATCCTATGGATACAAGAAGGTTTGCCAAACTTCTAAGTAAATTCTTGAAAAAAGAGCCGTATCTCATTGTAAACAAAGTAACCACAAAGGGTTTGGGTAGAGCAACCATATATCTTGGAGGAAAATAGTACTAATAAATAATTGGCACCTTAATTATTTGATGTCAGTTATGCAATAATGAAAAATATGAAAGCTTGTACGAAAATGCTTTTATTGTTCCTTATCATTGGAACAGCAACAAATGATATCAAGGCTCAGAACAACAAAGGTAAAGCAGACGATTTCGGAAGAATTGTCGTTAATTCTTATGTTCCCCCTCAAGTTAAAGGCGTGCCATCATCTGCTGCAAGAATGTTAAGTAATAAATTATCGCAAATCGCATCAAAAAATGGAATGGGGGGAAGTTCTTTAAATCCTAAGTTTATTATCTCACCAAATATTACAGTGTTAACTAAAGACTTAACAGCTACAGCGCCGCCAATGACTGCTTTAACTTTAGAAGTCACATTTTATATTGGTGACGGTATTGAAGGAACATTGTTTGCAAATTCATCTATTGAAGTAAAAGGTGTTGGCACTAATGAAACTAAGGCATATATAGCTGCTTTAAAACAAATTAAGCCCGCTCATCCTGATTTAATATATCTTATGGAAGAGGGTAAGACTAAAATAATAGAGTATTATAATAGTAAATGTGACTTCATTCAAAAAGAAGCACTTGCTATGGCTGATAGAAAAGACTATGAAGAAGCCATTTCAAGCCTATTAACAGTGCCAGAAGTGTGTAAAGATTGCTACATGGCGTGTCAAGATCTCACAGTTAAGGTGTACAAGATGAAAATGGATAACGAATGTGCAGAGAATATACAAAAGGCTATAGTTGCCAAAACAAATAATGAATGGGACGAGGCAGCATCTCATTTAACATCTATTCTTCCTGATGTTAAGTGTTATGATGATGCTCAAGCACTTCTGACAGAAATTGAAGATCACAGATGTTCTGAAGCTTTAGGTAAAGCGAAAGGTGCATGGGCTAATAGAGATGCAAAATTAGCTTCATCATATTTATCAGAAGTATCGACTGATTCCAAATGTGCATCCGAAGCAAAGCAATTATTCAGAAATATTTCAGGGAAACTTGATGCTGATGAAAAGAAAGAATGGGACTTAGCTTATGAGAAATACAATAGGAGCGAGACTCAGAATGAATTAAATGCAGTATCTAAGAGAGATTTAGCTAATAGGAGCCAGACTCAGAATGAATTAAATGCAGCAAATGAGAGAGATTTAGCGAATCGAAATCAAACATATAAAGAAAATCAGGGTTTTGAACTGCAAAAAGCGCAGATTAAAGCAGCCAAAGAGATTGGCGTAGCTTATGGAAAGAATCAACCAAAAACAATTACGTATAGAACTCCATGGCTTTGACGGATTAATGGCGTCCGGATTCACCTCCCTATATCGAATGTCGATGTATTTCAAAATCAACCCGGGGCGTCTCGATGAATTTGATGTAAGTCTTCAAAGAAAGTGTACCAGAGACATGCTAAGTTAAGTCATACATTAATAACCTGCGAGAGGTAATTTTTTCTTCGTTTTTTCATTGTTTTCTGTTTAATGATTTCTCTTTGTTGTAGGATTGTTTCACCTCTTCCATAATATACATCTGCGGGAGTTAAGTTATTGATCGACTCATGATACCTACGGTTGTTGTAATAATCTACAAACTCTTCGAGTCGATTGATTAAATCTCCTGGTAAATAATAGTTTTCGAGCTTCACCACGTTTTTCATTGATCGATGCCATCGCTCAATCTTTCCTTGTGTTTGTGGGTGAAGCATTTTCCGTCAATGAACATACACTTTATTCTACTTTCCAGTATTTCGGCTAAACAGCGTATCAATTCATTTTCAAGTTTTGTCGATGGTAGTTTTTAGTTCCGTCAAAATTTCCTCTAAATGATTTCTAATCAAGGAAAAGTGTCCTTCATTATCAATCAGTGTGAGTTTTGAGTTAGGCAAGTTCATGTTATAGAATTGTCCTCGGTATACTGTACAGATCACTGGCGCTGCCGATTTGTCGGTGTAAATGCTACCATAGATGTAGGTGAAGTCAAGTATGCTCACATTGATTTTGAGCACGTAATTGCCCTTTTATCGAAATTGAATCATGCTGGTTTTGATGTCATCAAGACGGAGAATCTTTATGAGTTTGACGGAAAACGAGGTTTTTCACTAGGTCAAGGCGAATAGCCCCTCGAAAGAGTAGAATGTTGTAGGCGCATTTTCCAATTGGATGGCGCGCTTTCTTTTTGCTGTTTTTGAAGTGAAAAATTGAAGTAGCTGGAATAGTGATTAGGTGTCCTCTGTCGAACTCCGAAGAGCCCAAGTTTGACCGAGATAAATGGGCGACTTACACCTGTTCGGGGGCTTTCCTTTTATTGAAGGGCAACTTATAGAAGTCGTTCATAACAAAAACATGAGGCAAGGTTATGCTAGAGATTGCGATTAACAGGCAATATCCATAGGAAAAGGGGATAAATTCAAGATATATCAAGCCAAAAAGAACTAAGATTCCACCCACCGAGAACAAGGTAAATGGGCTGATCAGTTGAACGAACTTGAAAATGGAGCCGATCTGCTTTTCAGCTACTAAAAAGTGGTATTCCTCCTTCAGAACTTTAAGTGAGTGAAGAATAATGAAGTATATAGAAAAGCCGATTAAGAAGGGCAGAAGGTAAAAGCAAATGAGTATTAAGGAAATCACGAGAAACTCCATCAACATGTTTTCAGTGCTTAAATACTTCTTTGCGGTCAGGTATACAATGAGCGATGCTGTAATCGCTGTGGATATAACAAATAGAAAAAGCATATAAGGTTCTTTGTGCAATGGGCTGAATGAGGCGAACTCCTCATACTGCAACATCACTATATGAACTTCTGAGATGTTGAAATACAACAAACCCGAAAGAATTGTTACGCCCCAAAACAAGTACAATGATTTAAGGCTGAGCGGCTGTTGTTCGAAATAATGAGTGAATTGAGACTGGCCAAAATGATAGGCTGAGAGCAAAAGAAAAATAGTGTAGGCGACTATTGGAAAGATTAACCAGATTGCGACGTTTGCAGCAACAAAGACTAGGTAAATAGCAATAAAATGCCCATTTTTTATGTTGCGGCTTCTTAAATAGAGCACATTGTCGATTGCTCCATGAGGGATTCCAAAAAGCAATATGAAGGGCGCTGTTAAAAGAAGCTGGTCAGAAGTAGAAATGTCTCCTGTGAAAGAAAACAGAGGCACTAGAAGCAGTAAAGAGGAGATGAAGAAGAAGATTGCTTTGGTCATAAAAAATAATCCCCGCGCCACCATTGGCAGCGCGGGGATTAAGTTTTAAGCAGTTTTCGCCTTGTTTTGTTCTGTTACAGTGATTGCAATACTGTAAACGACCAATCCAAATCCAATTTTGTTGATGGCATCGGCAATGTTGTAGAATAAATCAACATTCTCGGAACCCCATCCAAAGGCGCTGTTTAACCAACCGTCTGGCATACACATGTAACCTATGGGATAAATCGCCCATCCTACAAGTACAAACCAAGCTAATGTGCGAACACCTTTCTTAACCACCTCGTTGTTGCTGGCTGCTGCAAGTTTAGCCACCTCACCAAACCATGCAGTGTACAGGATGTAGATGTATCCTACAGTCGATAGTACTCCCCACAATACAGAGTGGCTTGAATCGCCGTTAGCAGGATTGAAAGCTTCGCCAATGTAGCCTGCTACCAACATCCAAACTGATGCTGCAATTAGTTTCCATAACAAACCAATTTTCGCACCTGCTGCTTTGGTCAGCAAGTAAAACTCGACACACATCAAGGGCACGGTCAAGGTCCAGTCAATGTATCTCAAAGCAGTTGGGTTTTCACCCGTTACGAGGTAGTAGTCCCTCATATAATAATAATGAACTGCAGCAATAAATGTAATTAATGCAGAAACGAGCAATGAGAGCTTCCACTTATCATCTACTCGACTTCTTTCGAAGAAGAAGAAAATCGACGCGGCCAACATTGCCATGTAACCTGTAAAGAAAGTGAACGCTATCGGATCATCTTTCGGAATCGTAAGAACACTTAATAAATCCATGATATAATAATTGAAGTTTCAAGTAAAACTATAATAATTGAAGGTTCGATTAAAACATCGGGCACATATTTTTTGTTCAGTTTTTTTATAAAACAGTTAAATGTAATTTACATCCAGACCTACTGGCTCGTTTCAAATGGAGGCTAAAGTCTTCAAAAATAGTTACCTATAAAGAAGGTCAAAATAGCGAAGGCCCTTGATTGATTTACATTTTTGCGAGGAACTGCTTGCTTAGGTAGGCAGTTGGATTGAAGATTCCTTCGCTGAGGATCGAGTAAATCAGCTTCTGCTTATCTCTTCTTTTTTCGTGATTGGATGCCTCTTCAGAAATTGACCATTCTCAGTCGCTTTAATTCCGTTGGAATTAATGGCTTTTGGCTCGTTGGGTTACAGGTTCGTAAAGACCAAGCCGTTTGCCCTTTGCTTTTTCTACAATCAAATTTGCGGGCATTGAAAACGGCTCATTCGTCCGATAATCTAAATATGTAATGACTCCTTCCCATCTTCCGACAATTGCATTCAAATCCTCATGGTTAGTGCGCGGCTGACTGTGAAAACTTATGGAATAAGAAAGGAAGACTAGGCTAGGCACAAATTTGATGCGGTCGCTTCTTTGAAATTTCATCTAAGCTCAGTTTGAAGAATAAATGCCTAAGACACTAAACTTACAGACATCCAAAATATGTAGCCGTTCAAGATCATAAAGAAGAATGCGGGTAAAGAAGCCCAAATGCCATCCTTCAACTTAATTCTTACAACGAGTCCAGAGAGCATGAGCAATGCAAGTCCAAGAGACGAAATCAGTAGAATGGGAGAAAATTTAAGTCCTACCAGCAAACCAACGGCGCCAGTAATCTCTAAAATGACAGTTACTAAGCCTATTTTTTCCAACCCAAACCTCTTAAACTCGTTTTTCATGTGCGGTGCATTGAAATAGGAATAGGCGTAAGCAAAAAAGGATAAACTCGATATTAAAATACATATCGTAAGTACATACATACCTTTCTATTGGATGGATGAGTATGCTATATAGATGCTGAGGATCAATAGAATGAGGGAAGGTAAATGTTTGATCAATGGATTCTTCACTTTAAAATGGAAATATTGGGCGCTGATCATTAATAGCCCCATAAGAATGGAGGGAATAAGAACTAATGATGGATACCAGATACCAACAACGAGCAAGGTGGCTAGGGATATTTTTGTTGCTCCAACCAAACTTCGGGTTAAGTCATTCAGACCAAATTGTTCGAATTCACTGATGACATTATGAAATCTAAAAGTCCAAACGAATACAACGGATAGTGAAACTATAATTTGTGATAACTGTGTCAAATTTTCCATGTTATATCATTTCGATTTTCTAATGAGAAGCAAGCTAGCTTAAATAGTTGCCACAAACCTATATCAGAATTGGAACTATTGATCGCCCCAAGCGGACGAAGACGTCAAAAGGAAGAACTCCACCAAAATCCAAAGTTTGGAATATGGAATCAATAGCAATCATCAAGCTTAATACCGCCACTTCAAATGTTTCTTCTGAAGCTGGGTCAATGCTTTTGGTAGAGATTTTACTTTAAACTATTTATCTCTTTTGCCGGAGACAATTGCATGGCGGAAACCAATACCAAATAAGAGTGTTATCAAAGCGGCAAAATATGGAATGATCTCAGTCATTTTTGTTTATCAGCTTTAAGTAGATTCCGAAAGCAAGTATTGAAGGGACCCAAATACCTATGAAAATTGCTTGGTTTTCGTGCCCATTAAAAAACAGAATCTCGGAAAATACAAGAGAAAGAATCGCTGCAACGAAAAGCAACTTATCTGTTAAATTAAATCTATCGAACATAGTTTGTTTATGATGTTCATCCAATCGTTGGTTTATAACAGGCGTCGAAGTCGTTTGAACATAATCTTTATAGAACCAAATGCTAATGTGCGTTCATTACCAATTCTTCTTCTAGGCTGTTCGTCTATATGACAATCTAAACAGCCAAGAAGTTCACTTTGGATCACGAGTGTTTTCCTCTGAACTCTCCAAAGTCAATGGGAGCCCTCTTATTGAGCAAAATAAATTTGCGAAGCCTTGAACTGAACGAATCTTCTTTTAGTCATCGAAGTTTCCACTTTCCTTTAAGTTTTGAATCCAAGTTGCCAATAAAAGCCTAGATGGCCTCATGAATTAACCGCTTTGCAATCCATGGTTGGAATTAGATCTTGAAGCCAAAATCAACAATCAACAATCGACAATCAACAATCAACTTTCTATCATCAGTCACTGGCAATTATACCGGCTGATGTTGCCAGTTTATTCCGATAGCTTTCTCCAAATGCAATTAGGGGATCATATCTAACAAGGTACCGATCAAACCCGAAGTTGTCTTAGCTTCATGATATCGAATTGAAAGACCACTCAAGATAGCATAGCAGCTACAATTTTAGATGTTTGACAACTCGTGTCACTTCTCCGTCCATAATTGTGATGAGCATAACTCCTGACGTAAACGAGGAACAGTCAACTCGCTCCTGAATTGAAAGCTGAGACTGTTGCCATAAGAGCTTTCCATCGTGTCGGCTTTAAAGACTTCATCGATGTTCAGTTTATCATAAGCTGAAGGATTCTAGTTAGTGAAACTCCTTCATTCCAATCTTTTATTTCCAGCACTCGAAACAGTATTGTAAACTTCTGAGGTGTTCTTGATGAGCCTGTCCAATTCTTGTTCAAAGAAATTCTCTATATGATCATTCCAGTAATACTCACCTCTGTTCAGTTGGAGAAAACTTCTTTCCAAAGTCTTCACATACACCTTCTTTTCTTTCGAATTGGATATGAAGATTGGCGGACAAAGTTTATACATCAATATCCAATTCTTGGCCATGCGGGTAGTTCTGCCGTTCCCGTCGGCAAATGGATGGATTCTAATAAGCTCGTGATGAAAAAAGATCGCCCTAATGAGAGGGTTTTCAATGTTTTTCATTTGATGAAAAAGTTCGGAGACCAAGGCTGGGATGCTGGCTGGCTCAGGACATAAGTAGCTTCCAATTTGCACATCATTATGCCTATATCTATTTGGATGACGTGAATGGGAATCAGGCGATACTTGCCGAAATAACTGGAACAATTGAATCTCTGAATTGAACTGAACATCCAAGAGAATTTCATTTGAAATGAAGTCAAGCGTTGTTCTTAGAAGCTTCGTGTACGCCTGTGCATCTTCTTCATTTTCCGCCTCCATTTGTGCGTTTTTAATGCTCAGCATTTCCTTAAGGGTCGTTGTTTTAGTTATGTAGGTATTCAGGAGGTCATCTGCAAGATGCTCTCTGCTGAAGGTAATTAGACGCATTGTAGCATCGATGTTGTGCTTAATGATTCCGAGTTTTTCGTGATTGACTTTGATTTCTGAAACAGGAAAAATTCTCATGCAGTCTAATTTAGGTCCAATGGCATTGTACGAGTAGGCAATACCGTGCAATGAATGAATACCTATTTGAAGGCCTTTGTTCTGATTGCGAGCACGCTGCTAGCGAGGGCTTCCCACTTGGTTTATATGCCTATGATTTCTGAAGAAGACTCGATAGTCACATCTTACAATCTTAAAATTGAGGAAGGGATAATTTAGAATCCAGTCTTCTGAAAAATGATCGCTCCGGATAGAAGTTTCCCTAATGGATCATCACAATTTTTGCATCCTAAAAAGAACAAATTAGATGTAACAATCAGTAGGAGGAATGCCTTCATAAAACGAATTACAGATAACGTTCCGTGTATGGTGTCGTAGCATCCCGAAGGGGGCTATGCACCATACACATTGTTATATGCTGTTTTTTCTTTTTGTATTAAATCACTAATTGCATCCCATAGCGAAATTCTTTTCTCTAAAGATTGCTTTGCAACTACTAAAGTTTCACTCCACTTATGATCATCATTACCACATAGCTCAGAAATCATTTTAAGAGATAACGGACCGTGCTCATCCCCATCTAATTCTATATGTCTTTCAAGATAATATGTCAACTTGCTATATGACTTGTTTTCAGAATCAGCATTTTTGAGTATTTCAATAAACATATCAGGAATTACATCTTCTCGTCCAAATGTAAATGCAGAAGCAACAAGATGTGACTTATTCGTCTCAATGATTGAAAATGAAAATGTAACAAAATCAGCAACTCTTTTGTCAATATTAATTTCATTCAATGAATATTCAACGGTATTGTTATATTCAAGAAGATTTATAAATTTATTAATCTCAGTTGTATTTGCTTTTGCTTGTCTCATTGCATCCAAATACATTTCAAAATGACTTTTAGGTTCTTCTAATTCATTAATATCACTTTCTTCCCCGTGAACTATTTCATTTATGAATCTAGAAAGTGTTGCGTTTTTAGATGGTATCCAAGGTGTTTGAACATTTGTGAGATTTATTTGAAGAGATTTTAAAAGCGACATAAAGTCCCAAACAGCAAATACGTGATTCTCCATAAAAACTTTAATGTCATCTACATTCTTTAGATTTTCATAAAGTTTATGATTTTGCAATTGATTTCTTAACTCGGAAATCTCGTTTTCTATATGTTTTATTCTATTCATACTGTTTTTATTGCTTGCATATAACGGTTCGTGTATGGTGTCGTAGCAACCCGAAGGGGGCTATGCACTTTTATTTTGTTTTTATCAGCCTTGTGGATTGATTTTCAATTATCAAAATATAAACATTAGGAGCTAAAAAAGATAAATCGATTATACTTATTTGAGAATTCAGAACTCCATTCAACACCAATTCTCCAATTGGATTGTATAATCTAAATTCCTTTTCCTCCGCTAACCCCAGATCTATCGTTAGCTCTGTATTAACAGGGTTTGGATAAACCCTATAATTTTCCAGCATACTATTATTTTCATGTATTGAAGTTGTCGCACATCCAATTAAACCGTTTATGTCATAACGAGAAACAAATTGCCAAATCTCTTCATTCGCATCAATCGTCATATTCCCAAAACTCCCAGGCCAATCGTGTCCTCCGCCTATCACTTTTAATTCCTCTACATAGGCACAGCCTGATGCAGTGGACCAAGTATATCGCTCAACACTTGGACTTACAGTACTCATGATAGCAGTTGTGACACATTTGTTATGCGTTGCCCAATAGCTATGTGTTGCTGCTGCGGAAATATAATATTCTAAACCGCCAAATACGATTCCATTGTATGGAGAAACCAAGTCATCCGTACCAAGTATTGTAAGAACTCCAGTGGGATGCACCGGAGAGCAAAAACTATTTGGATTGGCTTGCATGGTTCTGGCTACTAGAGCTATAGCTGCAATTCTGTTATTGAGCTTACATCCAAGTTCAAAGGTCATATCTCCTCCTAAGGAATACCCACAAGCATATATTCTGTTCTGGTCTATTTGATAATTACTAGTAATCGTATCTATCAATGAACTAAAAAAGGGTACATCATCAAAAGTACCTGGGACTTTAGGAATCCAGTTAAAAGAGTTTCCGTCACTTGGGTCAGGACGTGCTTGGGGATAAACTAGAATAAAATTAGCAGTGTCGGCAATAGGTCTCATGTCGGAAGTTACTTGCCAAGCGGAATTTGTACCACCTCCTCCATGTAAATTAAATAGCAAAGGAAAATTTGTAGTTCCATCATAACTTGCTGGAACATAAATGCCATATTCTCTTGTTAAACCATCATGATCTATGGTTTGGCTAATAAATGTTTGAGAGTACCCTGAGCTAAATAAGGCTGTTGTCACCAGAATGGAAATAAGTATTTTTTTCATATTTAATTTTTATTACTAACCGAACTAAATCCGGATTACCCTATTTTTTTATCGTGCATAACGTTTAGTATATGTACCGTAGCATCCCGAAGGGTGCTATGATACATATACATTGTTAGTAGCTTTATTCTTTTTTAACAATGATTTTATTCACAAATCTATTGTTATCAGTAAGTCCTTCAATAAAATATACTCCATCTGCTAATCCTTTTAATGAAATTGTATTGGCTCCTGCAGTAATTTTAAAAGTTTGAACAATCATACCTTCAAGGTTTGTAATAGTTACATCAAATGGAACTAATACTTCAATGGTTAATTCATCTTTGGCTGGGTTGGGGTAAACTAATGCTTTACTTTCTTCATAATGCTGCTCATTAATTCCAACAGTATATGAAGCTCCAGCAAATCTACCAATAAGAGGGTCTGAAAGTTGATTCATTTTACCTTCATCAAAGCCTGGTATATTGTTGATATTCCCTTTCCAAGCTCCTACTAATAAAAAGTGTTGGTTAAATGTTGGGTTGGGAGAATTTTGGGCTGTTACACTTTGTGTGTGTGCATGATAATGATAACCAAAACCATCGCCATGGTCATGTCCTCCATAAGCATCTAATGCAATTCTATAACCATTCATTGAGGAATAAGTACTTTCGTATTTTCCAAATAATGCAATTCCGTCCAGAGCCATCCCAATCACTGGGGGATGATCGTGGCCAACATAATCAGTAATATTATAAAGGTTAATTCCATTTCCATTATAAGCATGCCCATCTGCATGGTAATGTAATTCTAACCCCCCACCTACGTGAATTCCAGAACTTGTAATTTCTGCATCTTCAGGTGCAAAACGGAGATTATTGTTGTAAGCAGGGTAAATTGTTACACCATCTACAGCCACACCGTTAGATCTTAAAGAAGTGTAATTATAAACATCTTTGACTGTAGTTGTGCCATGTGAAGCATCAAAATCAGAAGCTAAATCACCCATAACGCTTAAATCATTATCAAGTAAAGTTGATGTTAATCCGTAATCTTTTAAAGGAATTTTAATTAAAAATTCACCCAATTTACCATGCCTTGTTACAGGGGATTGTGCATACCCTAAACCAGGAACTCCACCGGGGGGTCTGTTGACATCAACTAACATATTTGGACGAGCAGAGACTGCATGGGTAGCCATTACCATAAATGGATGGGGTTCTCCATTATCATTTGTTGCATTTGTAAAGTATATATGTTCAACTGTTCTTTCTCCTTCTAAACCATTGTAAATTCCAGTACTACTTATGGTGTGCGAAAGCATATTTTCTCTTAATGCTAAATAAAAGGTTTTTGGATACTTTAATAAATCCCCATTATTAATTAATGTAGTTTCAATATTGCCTAAAGCAGCAGTTGCAGCAGTAGTTGCAGTTGCAGAATTACCAAGTTGTATTAAATATTGAGCATCAATTTCATTTGGTAAATTAGTAATAATTGCACTGCTAGCCATATCAGTAATTCCGCTAGGAATTTCCGCTGTAGAATTTGGCTGATAAGTAATATTTGTCGGGTTGAAGTCGGATCCAAGAGCTATTTCAATATCTAATAAATCAGTTGCTTCAGTTAATGTGAAATTTGAGCCATTTGCTTGAACAGAAGTCCACTCTAGATTGTTTCCGTTTATCATTAAGTATTTAGTTGTCCATGAAATGTTCTCTTCTAAACTATCACCAATAGCGTTATAAACCCATTGACTAGTTGCTTGTATTTTTGTGGAACCTGTTGTCCCTGGAAATTCTAATAATAAGTGACCAATGTTAGTTGGTTGACTCATATAATAAGAACCTCCATCTGTACAAGTTGCATCGTTTGATGAATTTGAATTTACATTGTAATAGCTATGTAAAAGAGGGTTTAATTTATATAATCCACTTAATGGAGTGTATGTGCCACTACCTCCGCCAGCATCATTTTCATAATGAATGTTCTCATCTACAATTTGAAAAATACTTCTCATCATTGAACCATAAGTTGCATTTGCACCACTAACACTATCTATAGAATTAATTTCAAGTATCGTTTTGTCAGAATTATTGAGCATAATTGCTTTTGACTGTGTTGCTTGATCTAAAATAACTAAGTACTTTTTGTTTTCTATTGAAGATATATTACTTGGTGTCCAAGTTTGAGTATAGCTGTTTTTTAAAATGTCTCCAAATTGCCCTGGACCATAAAAGTCGAATTGACCAAATACTAAACTTGGTGAGAATAGAGTAATAATTGCAAATAATTTTGTTTTCATAATTTTTATTGTTTAAAGGTTTAATTGCTACTAACTGCCCCGCCTAAGTCTAAGGGGCCAGGCGAGGTGTTTTGGCTAAGTTAGTTCAAGTGAGCCAAAACAGCTAGGCCGTAAATTTTAACGAGGGAGCAGGAGCGACCGGAGTGAATCAGAGTTTTACAAAGGCCGCTGCCTGAAGACCCGAAGCTTAGGCGTTGTTATACGCCGTTCATTCATTTTTAATAATTGCCTTTGACTTAATTACTTGCCTATTGCTTAATTCCTTTTGAGTGACAAATTGAACGGATTGTTCAAATAGTTGATCCACGATCGATTTAGTCTTGGTATCAAGATCCTCGAATTGCTTGTTGTACTTCATAAGTGAGAAGTTCATTTTTTGCTCATCTTTTGTTCGATCAATTTGGAATGACACGGAATCAAGAAATGACTTTTGGACAAGCGAGTCATAAATGACTAACACAGAAAACTGACATTGTGAGAGTAGAAGTTGTCCATCAAACGGAACAGTTTTCATCTCTGGAAAATCAGGTGACTTCCCGCAGTTTTCGTAGATGTCTTCTAGCTTGGCCGAAATGTCATGAAATTCGATGAGCTCACCTTCAAACAGAACCTGATTCGATTCATTAATGAGGATTTGAATTATGAACCGAGATTCTGATTTCAATCCTGTGGTTAAGAAGATAAGCAGCACACATTGAATCAAAGTTTTCAAGTAATGGCGTATAACGGTCCCGGCCAAGCGGCTTTGCTCGACTGAGAGTTTCGACTAATTTACAAAAGGCAGAAGAATGAACGAAGGAGATGGCAATGACGACTTGGCCGTTGTTACCAACTGGCCTATTCCATTTACCTGCGGTTTGCCAGAATCAATGCACTTGAGATCAAGCCAGTCAGCTTCAAGAATCTCAATAAATATTCACTTGGGGAAATGGATTCAACAATCTTAAAAGCGAACGCTCAAGACTCAAGCAAATCACTTGGGTGAATCAAAATAAAAGAGTGATCTCAGATTGATTGAAGTAGGGGAGCAGAAGCCAAACTTCTTAGATGCAATTTGGCTTGTTGGTAACGGTTGCAGCTAAGAAACGTGGGGTAATTCGAAGCGATTTCCTGTCCGCCTGTGGCAAATGTAGCCACGATGAACGAACCTTGCGAAAACCTCCGACCGCCCCATGTTTTCTTAGGTGCTGTTATGGGCTGGTTTTATTTATTCAATTTTCCCAGTCTAGCTTTTGTTTCAACAGTTGTAATTTTAGTCAAAAAACCTATTCCTAAAATAGGCTTAACGACTTTCGTTGCGTACTGTGGGTAAAAAATAACGTCATAACCTGGATTATTATTCATCAGTTCATAAAGTGCATAATTGGCTGTCTTATCGCTAAGTAAGTTTCCTATTACCGGCAAACTTGCTGCACTTATTGTGGCTGCACCACCTTCTACACTTCCTGTCTTTTGCATAAAGAATCGAGAAAAATCAATGCCTATAATTTTAGTGCTTTTTGCTTCTGCTTTCACTTGGTCAGAAAGAGTAAAATCACTTTTGGTCAGATCAACTCTAACGTTTGGTTCTCTCATAGTTTTATTCATAGTTGAACAACTAGAGAATAAAAAAGAAGCAAACAGTATTGCTCCTAAAATTTTCATTCCTTTTTTCATTTTGTTTTGATTTTTAAAATTTTCCTACTCATAAGGCTTTTCGATAACGCCCCGTTTTTTAGAGTGGGTTCTGGACTCCACTTTTTTATTTTTCTTTTGTCACTTTGGGTGGTCAGCCCATTGGCTTTCGCAGACCGTCTTGGTTTTTAACCTTGCCCATAACGTTTACGCTAAAATACGTAAAAACGGTTGGGGTTGGTGTAGATACCCCAATATTTAGGACAGTAAGTTTAAATAATAAATTTACTGTTTATGACACGAAGAAAGTTTACGACCAAGTTC
>JGI20155J14468_10001646_pt1 | contig 17210 bp, 10 predicted proteins | sample COG_05_FD_14468 | JGI IMG/M metagenome (IMG submission 14468) | reverse complement strand
AACTCCGCGCTGGAGTTGCTTTAAGCACANCNGAGGTGATTGCCGACGGTGATCGGTCAGCACCCGTCCAAAGGATCGACCCCAAAGTCGCCAGTCGCATTCCCTCACCCCGAGGAACCATAGAAGATCTGCTCATCCAGGCTCCAGTGAATTTCAATAGCGAGTTGTCAAGCGGGTACAACGTGCGCGGCGGGAGCTTTGATGAGAACTTGGTCTATGTCAACGACATCGAAGTGTACCGACCCTTTCTGGTTCGCGCAGGTCAGCAGGAAGGGCTGTCATTNCCCAATCCTGACATGGTCGAGTCCATCAACTTTTCGGCGGGTGGATTTGAAGCGAAATACGGCGATAAACTGAGCTCTGTATTGGACATCCGCTACCGCAAACCCAATGCGCGTAAAACGCGGATTACAGCTAGTTTACTCGGTGCTCAAGTTCAACAGGATTGGGCAAGTGCCGCAGGGCCAAATGGGCACAAAAAGTTCACAATCAATACAGGCATACGCTACCGCGACAACTCCTACGTTTTGGGCTCATTGGATGAAGGAGGTGAATATCAACCGCGCTATGTAGACGTCCAAAGTTTTATCACATGGGACCCCGATGGTTATGGCCCTTGGGAGTTTGAAGCGCTGGGCATATTTGGACAAAATCAATACCAATTCAATCCCATAAAACGCGAATCAGACGTTGGAAACATCAACGAAGCACTCCGTCTGACGGTGTATTTCGACGGCCAAGAAAAGACCTCCTATCAAACTGGATTTGGAGCGTTTGGTGTCAATTACATCACCGAGAATCACCGAATTCGATGGATATCATCAGCTTTCCAAACTGCTGAATCTGAGACATTCGATATCCTTGGAGCGTATTGGCTGGATGAACTTGAGCGAGATTTGGGATCGGATGCTTTGGGCGAGGCCGCGGTAAGCCGAGGGGTAGGTGCTTTTCTTAACCATGCCCGTAATCGGTTGTATGCCAATGTCTACAGCAGCGCCCTCAAAGGATCGAGCGCTTGGGGACAAGATCGCGGTTTTTTGGAATGGGGCTTAAAGTGGCAAGCGGAGGACATCGAAGATTATCTGTCCGAATGGTCGCTTGTGGACTCTGCCGGATTCATTACCCCGCATCCCCGCGACAGCATTGGATACATTGGAGATGGCCCTGACCAAGTCATCCAATTGGACGATGTCATTCGAGCAGAGAACCAGATTGAAACACAGCGTGCTCAAGCATTCGTGCAAAATACTTGGCGCTGGAAGGATGCATCGGAAGGACAGTGGAAGTTCAATGCCGGAGTTCGCGGACATTGGTGGCAAAACAATCAGCAAACGCAAGGACCAGGGTTGGTTGGGGGTCCACGTGGTCACCTCTCCTATCAACCACTGAAGGCTGACGATGAACCTTCGACTGTCTTTAGCTTATCTGGAGGCGTTTACTGGCAACCGGCATTCTACCGAGAAATGCGCGGATTTGACGGCACGCTAAATCCAGATATTGGCGCCAACGTGCGATTCATACTGTGCTGGGCATGGATCGAATATTTGAAATGTACGGACGGCCTTTCAAAATGGTGGGCGAATTGTACTACAAAGACATGGACTTCCTCATACCGTATGAAATTGAAAACGTTCGCCAGCGATATTACGGGCGAAATAACAGCTCTGGTTATGCGACAGGAGCTGATTTTATGCTCAACGGTGAGTTCATCGACGGAATTCAAAGTTGGTTTCGGTTGTCGGTTCTGAAAACAGAAGAAGACCTCAACGATGACGCCTATTGGCAGTATTACAACGACGAGGGACAGCCTATCATCGCTGGCTACACGCTGAATAATGTGGTCTCGGACAGCTCAGAAATTGTTCCTGGATTCATCCCCCGACAGACAGACCAGCGTATTAACATGAGTCTATTATTTCAAGATGAAATGCCCGGTAATGAGACCTTCAAAGTCCTCGTTAGCCTGTACTTTGGAACCGGACTCCCATTTGGCCCTCCTTCTTTTGATCGCTATAAAGATGTATTGAGAACGCCGACCTACCGGCGGGTGGACATCGGATTTTCTCGTGAATTGTTCGACAAAATAAATGCGCCAATCGGAGGACCAACGGGATTTGTTTCCGTCGAAATATTCAATATTCTCGGAATTCGAAACACCATTAACCATACGTGGATAGAAGATGTTAATGGACGGCTTTATGCAATCCCCAATTACCTTACCAATAGACGAGTCAACTTGAAAGTGGGCGTTAATTTTTAATTGAAACCATGTCCAGATTGCACCTCAATCCACAGCGATGTGCTGCGTTATTGCTGGCTTTGACTAGCGCATTCAACGCACCCTTGATTGCGCAGTCGTACTTTTTAAATGGTACAGCCCAAGAAGCTGGAACGGACTGTTATCAACTCACAACCACGCAAGGCAATCAAAACGGAGCCGTCTGGTCTGCCGACTTCATCGACTTAAGTCAGCCATTCGACCTCAATTTGACCATGAATTTTGGTGACCTTGACATCGGCGGTGCAGACGGAATGGTGTTTGTCTTACAAGACGTTGGAACATCCGCCTTGGGACAAACTGGAGGAGGATTAGGATTCAATGGATTCGACCCCAGCTTTGGCATTGAATTCGACACCTGGCAAAATGGGCAGTATGGGGACCTCGTCCAAGATCATATCGGATTCATTTCAGACGGAAGTGTAGACCATTCTCCACCGAGCGGTCTCGGCGGACCAGTAACAGCCAACATAGATGGAGCAAATATCGAAGACGGAGAGGACCATCCTGTGCGCATCACTTGGGACCCCAATGCGCAGATTGTTGCGGTATACTTTGATTGCGAATTGAGACTGTTCAATGAAATTGACCTCGTTGGGGATGTTTTTTCTGGACAAGAGCTCGTGTATTGGGGGTTCACAGGAAGCACCGGAGGATCGTACAACAATCAAAGTGTCTGCCTGTCCCCTACCATTTTGGCCACTGGCCCAGAGACCATGGTATGCCCGGGAGGCTCCGTGGAACTGAACGTCGTGGGAGCGCCTGGAACGGACTACGCATGGGAGCCTAGCACCTTTTTATCTGATTCTGTTGGCGCGAATGTTTGGTGCACACCCGATACATCCATCACCTATTTCGTTACCTATGATGGGTTTTGCGAAAATGACATTCAAGACAGCATTGTGGTTGAAGTCGCTGAATTGGTAGCTTCTGCCGAAGCCAGCCCCGGTCTTACCCTCAATTGCCTCATCCCATCCATTGGACTTTACGGGGGCAGCAATTTCTCAGATGGAATAGATTACCAATGGATCAGCGCGAATGGAGGCAATATCCCATCCAACCTCGGCCCTAATGCCACGGTTGATGCTCCCGGCAATTACTGGCTTGTGGTTACCTCGGATGATGAGGTTTGTACGGATACCCTCGAGGTTGAAATCATCGGAGATTTTAGGACGTACGAAAGCACAGTCACTGCATCTTCAAATCAGCTCAACTGCCTCTACGATTCTGTCCTACTCACCCTTGAAACCGCGCCTGAATCCCTCCTTGAATGGATTGTTCCATCGAATGCCTCGTTCAATTGGATTGATGAGCCATTTGAACTCTGGACGGAAACCAGCGGAGTATGGCAAATTGTCACCACGCATCCAGAAAGCGGCTGTGAGACTTCTGTTTCACTGGAAATTGGTTCCGATTTCACCCCTCCAGAAGTCCATGCCGGATTTGCGGATACGCTGACCTGTTCCGTGCCGACCTCAACAGTCAGTGGCGTAGAGGTATCCCCACAGGGTTACACGCCCATTTTGGAATGGTCCTGGACCGAAGGGGCCCTTAATTCCTTCGCACCTTGGAGCACCGAAGAACCCCAGGTCCTGCTGCCTGGGACTTATTATTTGAATGTAACCTTTGAAGAAAATGGCTGCACCGGATTGGATTCTCTGGTCGTCGTGCAAGACCCTGAAGCGACCATTGACGCAAGCTCCGCACAGTTTCCAAATGTCATCTCCCCGAACAAAGATGGCAAAAATGAGCGCCTCACCTTGTACCTCGCAGAGAATCCGGACTTTCCTCTTCTGTCAATTGTTGACCAGTATGAGTTGCTCATTTTTAACCGTTGGGGCGAAGCGATCTTCTCTTCCTTCGGAGCACCCGTAGAATGGGATGGGCGCATTAACAACAAACCCGTCACTGAAGGGACATATTACTACCGCGTGCGGTATGTCATTATTTGCGGGGAAGAACAGCGAGGCGAGCGAATAGGATCGTTTGAAATCTTTCGCTGATTCAGCTTTTAAGACGCAAGTCCTTTAGCGCCTCGACAAATTGCGCTTCAGTCAAAATGGGGATTTCCTGTGCTTGGCACTTGGCATATTTTGACGCGCCCATGCGCTCATCCGCTACCAAAAAATCAACAGCTCCCTTCAAATACCGTTTGTACACCAGACCTTGGTTCGCCCCAGCTTTGCGCAATTCAGCTTTTTTCGACTGATCAAATCCACTGAGGACGAATTGCTGACCCGTCCTGAATTCCTTGGGCTTCGAAGTGCGCTCCCATGCCACCAATTCATGCAAATACTCAGATCGCTGGAGGGGTTTTGTCGATTTTTTTTTGATCGACAATTTCGTCTTGTAATGAGGAACTCGGTGGGAGTGCAATCGCATGGCGTTCACCAGTTCAGCCCAATCATTAAGCCCTCGGTTGCTGCAAGCTTCTTGAACGATGGATCCGCAAACTCGCGCATCGCTCTCCGGGTTATGGTGATCCAATGCCCATCCAAAGTGCTTCGCGACATGCTTAATTCCATGTTTGGGTAAATCGGGCCATTGAGCGCGCGCAAGTTCAAGTGTGCAGTAAAAGGTCGGTGATTCTGCCGCATCCAATCCATGAATGGAAAACGCATGCCCCAAATGTTTACACTCTACCTCCGTGGCATTGTGTGCAACAACGGGTAAGTCTCCAATCAGCGATTTGGCTGTCGCCCAAACTTCAGCAAAGCTTGGTGCCTTCAAGGTGTCGTTCAACGTATAGTCAAAGTTCCAACGTTGCCAATCTCCGAATGACTCCACAACAGGGTGAACCAATGATCGGAATTTTCGGACCTCTTCGCCCCCTTCAATGATCACCAGACCCACCTCGCAAATATTGCCGACATCACTGGTGGCGCACTCCAAATCTAAAGCTGCAAAAGACAGGTGTTTCTCTTTACTCATCGTTTTTACTCGTATCCATTCGCTCTATTTATTCGCCTTATTTATTCGCCTGAACCATCTGAAACCGCATTCAATAAATCATCATATCCCCAGATTTCAACTCCTAGGTTTTCAGCCTTGTTCAGCTTTGACCCTGCCTTTTCGCCGGCAACCAACGCATGCGTTTTCTTGCTGACCGAACTCGAAACCTTGCCTCCTTGCTCCCTGATAATAGCCGCAAGATCCTCTCGTGCAACGGGATGTGTTCCCGTGATCACGAACGTTTTTCCCGCCAATGCACGGCCTGAGTTCATCTGAGCGCCTGCATCGTTCCGCAAGTTTACCCCATGCTCACTCAATTTAGCGATGATTGCTTGACTTTTTGGATCTTGGAAATACGCCTGAACGCTGCGAGCGATTTCCGCCCCAACCCCATGAATGGACAACACCTCTTCTTCCGTCGCTGCCTGCAAGGCCTCAATCGAGCCAAAATGGTCCGTCAACAAATTGGCTGTTTCACTTCCTACATGGCGAATGCCCAAGGCGTATAGGACCCGATGAAAGGGACGGTTCTTGGATTCTTCAATGGCATTCAATAGGTTTTTCATCTCCACCTCTCCCAATCGCTGTCTCGTTCGTGACGAAAGACGGTGCAGCAAATTTTCAAAATGTTCCCAATCTGCAAGGTCCACTCCCCAACCCTCGCTCTCCCAAGACAAGGACTCAGGCCCTCTTAACAAATCATCCGAGAAATCAGAAAGCATGGCCTTGTTCATGATGACCTCTGCCATGGGAAATGCAATGCTGGCAGCGACCAAATAATCCTGCCATGGCGCCCCGAGAACCGGAGCAATTTCCAATCCAAATGGGTCTCCCTCCGGTGAGGCGATCCATTCTTCCACAGCGGAACGACTGACGGGACTGGCATCTGGAGCCACCCGCTTTCCGTGGTTATTGCGGTAATTCCAAAGTGCCAATGCATGCATCCGCTGGCCATGTAGTCGATCAGGTACAACCTCTGAGGTTTCCTTGTACATCACAGTCGCATTGCGCCACTCATCGCTGGCCTTGTTCTTGAGCTCATACAAATCGGCCAAGGTGTCCACTCCGCCTTTGCTCACCAATAACTCAATAATTTCCGGTCCCAATCCCTCGATGTTCATAGCCTTTCGGCTTACAAAGTGCTCAATTCTTCCTCGAACTTGGGGCGGACAACCCAATACGTTCGGGCAATAGTGTTTAGCTTCTCCTTGTTTTCGCTCCAATGTCGTTGCACATTCCGGACAAACAGAAGCGTAGTCAAAGGGCAAACTGCCCGCTGCTCGAGCTGCTAAATCCACCGCAATCACCTTGGGAATAATTTCTCCACCTTTTTCGACAAAAACCGAATCGCCCAATCGGATATCCAGCGCTTTGATTTGATCTGCGTTGTGCAATGAAGCACGACGGACCGTTGTGCCTGCAATGAGAACAGGGTCGAGTTCCGCTACGGGTGTGATGGCGCCGGTTCGGCCCACTTGATACGTGACTCTGCGCAAAATGGTGGATTGCTGCTCCGACTCAAATTTGAACGCAATCGCCCACCTCGGTGATTTTGCGGTCATTCCAAGTTCACGCTGTTGGGCGAATGAATTAATCTTGATGACGATTCCATCAACCGCAAAAGGCAGGTCATGCCGATGCTCATTCCAGTGCAAAATAAAATCCATGATCCCTTCGACAGTGCCCGTGGTTTCGACCATTCGTGTCTGCGCCAACGGAACAGGAAAACCCCATGTTCCAGCCGCAAGAACGCTATCCATGTGACTTGAAAGTTCAGATGGTGGATTCACTACGCCATACAATTTGCAATCCAATCTTCGCTGAGCAACCACCGCGCTATCTTGACTTTTCAATGTACCGGCAGCCGTATTTCGAGGGTTGGCGAATTCCGGCTTTCCGGACTCTAACTGCCTGTTATTCAATTCCCTAAATCCTTCCCAAGGGAAGTATATTTCTCCTCGAATTTCAAGCGATTCGGGAGCCTCTTGCGGAAGCTTCAAAGGAACAGATCGAATGGTTCGTACGTTCGCCGTAATGTCCTCTCCGGTAATCCCGTCCCCGCGCGTTAGGGCCCGGTGCAGTTCTCTGTTTTCGTAGTGCAAAGCAATGGCCACTCCATCGTACTTCAATTCCATTACGAACTCAACGGCCTCACCTTCCAAAATTTTATCAGCACGCTCTGCCCATTCTTGAATGTCCTCTGCGTTGTAGGAATTGGACAACGAGAGCATGGGCTCGCTGTGGTCAACTTTCTCGAATCGATCGGTAATGTCTCCCCCTACCCGCTGGCTTGGGGAATTTATATCGGCCCAATCAGGATGATTTGACTCTGCTTGGATTAACACTTCCATCAGCCGATCAAATTCCCGGTCTGAAATCGTCGGCTTCGCTTCAATGTAATACCGGCGGTTGTGCTCGCTCAGCGTTGCGCGCAGATCATCCAGCTCTTCCCTTGTTTTCGGTACATTATCGGTGAATTCACCCATGTGTTAAAGATAAATCGATGGGCCAAGCGTCGGCTTAAATATTCAGAGTTTTCTAAAGCAATTAATCCACAATCCATTCGGAAAACATCCGAGAAATGCCTCCGGTCTACACCCACAATTTTCGTTCTTTGAATGATGCAATGGAGTATGCGACATTCTTTGTGGATCCTAAGCACTGCAGCGTTGATGCTGTCGACTGGGTGTTCCGTGCTCTACCGCTCCACCTCATCCCAGATTGCTGTTCACCCTGAACATGGGGCAGATGTGGCGATTTCCAAAGATGCGTGGAATTGGACGGAAGGATTTCATTATGAGCAATGGGGCCAAGGAATGACATGGGTAGAGCTGGATAACAAAGAGCCTGTGCACCTCATACGACTGGAGCAAGAAGGGCATTTCCCCAAGGTCCATCCGTTATTCCCTGAAGCTCGGAATCCGTATAAAAGTGTGGACGCCGGGGCGGCCTTGGGCTTGGCAATCGTCGGGTTCACTGGACAAAAACGAACCATCCAACCCGGTTTCATTTGGGGGGCCTTTATTGGTGCCGCGGCCAATGCAACGGCCCTCTTGGCACAACCCAAACGCGTTTTTCAAAAAGCTTACTACTTCGAAGGCTTGAAGAAAATGCCCTCTGGCAACCCCATCAATCCTCCGCTTAAAGTGGAAGGTTTTCACATGCATATTTCAGCAGGAGAGCACAGTTGGCATTATTTTCAGAACATGGACAAGTACCACAAAAATCGGGTTGAGTTCATGAGTGCTTCGGATGAGTCCATCGAAATTGAATATTCTAACTTAGACGAAGGTCTCAATGCAACCCTTCAGAACCAATCCTTTCAACCACCTGGTGCAGACGGGATGTTTCAGCAAGAAGAAGGAGTGCAGATTAGCGGTCAGCTCATCGGCGTTCGTGAACACCGAGTTCAAAACATCGTGCGCTACGAATTGACCACCGAGTGGTGGGTTTACAATCCCTTCCAAATCCGGACGGACACCGCGCACATCTCTTCCTATTCAAATTGGGCTCTGTACAACTTCTCCAGCCCCGGATTTGATCGGGACCTCATCGCGGAGGGATTGGATGAAGCTCTTTTCCAAGCCATGGAGTCCGATGTGTTCATTGGGAAATTGAATCGAATCGAAGATTTGGAATTGGAATGGACCAAAGACTGGGACGTCATTACCCTCGATCAACCCGATCAACCCGCCGGCAAGGTTTCAGCTGCACTGGAATCCGTTGTGACGGTTGCTGCGCATGACGGACACGGAAGCGGTTGCATCGTGAGCAGCGATGGCTATATCCTTACGAACTATCACGTCATTGCAGATGGCGAACTAGATTACACGGTGCATTTCCAAAATGGTCGGCAACGACAAGCCGAAGTGGTCCGGTACCATCCTTTGTATGATTTGGCCCTGCTTAAGGTTGATACAATTGGATTGAAACCCTTCTACATTGATGCGGACCAGCCAATTGATGTAGGCGAAGAGGCGTATGCCTTGGGAACACCGTATGACATTGATTTGGGAGCATCCGTCACAAAAGGAATCATTTCTGGAAAACGCAAAGACGGCAGCCGCACCTTGATTCAGACAGATGTGAGCATCAGTCCAGGAAACAGCGGTGGCGCGTTAATTTCCTCTTCTGGTCAGCTTATTGGGGTTGTGAATGAAAAGGTCTTGGGGATGGGAGTTGAAGGCATTGGATTCGCTATTCCAGCATTTCACATTGCCGATGCACTCATGCTTGAGTTTCGGTAATTCCGTTCAACTCTTTGATGCAATCGCCGCTCGCTGCGCAAAGATCATTCGCCAGTTCTCCTGCATATCCCGCTCTTTTTCGACAGTCTTCCAGTGCTCTTGATGAAAAAGCTCTCGCACGGCTTCCACAGCATCGCGGTGGCATTCAAGCGCCAACCAACCTTCCGAACTCAACCAGCCTTCCGTTGCACATCCTAAGATGATGCGCTTGTAAAAAACCAATGGATCACGGTCCGACACAAAAAGTGCCATGTTGGGCTCCCAATCCGTCACGCTCCGGCTCATCCCACTTTTTTCGGACTCGGGTATATACGGGGGATTGGATAAAACAACATCACAGGCTGATAGGACTGCATCTTTGGCTCCAACGCTTGCCAGGATGTCATGCTTATGCCAGTCAATAGCGAGCCCAAGGCGCTCTGCATTCGCGCTAGCTGTATGCAATGCTTCGGGTGAAACATCCAGGCCGTGCACTTCATCCATTGGCCGTTTCGCTTTCCAAGCTAGTGAAATGGCGCCGCTGCCAGCTCCGATGTCCACTACTTTCCTCTTTTGAGACTTAGAAGATGAGATGTATTGCAACATCCGATGTACGAGCTCTTCCGTCTCGGGTCGAGGAATAAGCACACTTTTATTGACACACACATCAAGGCCCATAAAATGGGCAGTTCCGAGAATGTACTGCAAGGGTTCCCCGTGATTCAACCGGTCACATGCAAGAGCTAAGCGTTCCAATTGAGACTCACTTGCCACCCAATTTCCGATCAACCGGTCAGCGCGGGAAACACCACTCACGTTATCAAGCAATTGGCGAATTATGGCTTGTCGTTCGCGTGATTCAAACACAGCAATGCGATCGGTCAGCCATTGGCGTACCGCCACCGCATCATTGCTCTTCGGCCAAGGGCCGCGACCACGATGTACATCACCTGCCTTCATTCGCCTCCAAAAGCGATCCGGCCAATGAGCAAACTCGCCGTGGCGTAATTCGTCGCTAACGGAATATTGTGAACGTCACATTGACGAAGCAGCATGTTGATGTCAGGCTCATGCGGATGTTTGCCCATGGGATCCCGGAAAAAAATCACTGCATGGACCCGCCCTTCGGTAATNCGAGCTGCAATCTGAGCATCNCCTCCAAGTGGACCACTTGCCAAGCATTCGATTCGAACCCCTAAAGATTCAATGCGGCCGCCTGTTGTGCCCGTCCCCACTAAATGAAACTGCTCAAACCAAGATTGATTCGTTTGCACAAATTCGACAAGCGCATCTTTTTTTCCGTCATGAGCAATGAGTGCAATGGTTTGTTGGTGTCTCATTTCTTTGAGCCCTTCGACCAGACTGCTGCTGCATGCGCTGGCACCGTCACCACCTTTCCCGCCTCAACGCCCCCCCATTCAACCCGGTAGGTAGAATCCAATCCGAGTTCCATTTCTATCGACTCGCCTGAAAGATTCACCGCCGTGACCACTTCATCCGCTTCTGCCCTTCGTGTCCAGGCCATCGCAACGTCAGAATCTATGGAATAAAATTCCGGCTGACCACCCACGGCACCATTCCAAAGTGCTGGGTGATCATGATTCAGTTCATTAATGAAGCGGTACAATCCTGCTTTGGTGTGGGCACCCCACTCCACCGTGTCTTTTTCAAAGAACCGCAACCGCTTGGAATTTCCTGCCTCTTGTCCACTGTAAATCAATGGCATTCCCATCAAGGTGCCTGAGAGCACCGCCATCGCATCACCATTGGCTCCCATGCGCTCCTCAATCGTCCCATTCCACGAATTTTCATCGTGATTCGTGATGAACATCATGCGATACGCGTCTGCTCCGAATCGCTCCAACTGCCTTGGTACGGCCTGGATGATGGAGTCCACCGACCACTCGCCTTTGGCAACTTGGTTCATGATGTGGTGCATCTCCCAACCGTATGACATATCGAATGCTCGGAGATGATGTTCGGGCACCTCAGCTTCTGCAAGCATAAAGACATCCGGATTAACCCGCTCCATTTGGCGTCGAGCCTTTTCCCAAAAATCAGTCGGAACCTTTTCAGCCACGTCGCATCGATAGCCGTCGATCGCGCATTCGCGCACCCAGTATTCCAAGGCATCAGCCATAGCATCGTACAAACCGGTTTCTTTCCCATTGGCCCAATCCAATTGCGTCACATCCCACCAGTCCGTTCCTGAAGGAGGTTGCAAATTCCCCGTGTCATCCAATAAAAAATATTCAATGTGTGAATCTGTCCATTCGCTGTCGAACGCTGTGTGATTGGCAACCCAATCTAAAATTACTTTCATACCCAATTCGTGCGCCATCGCCGTCAGCGCCTTGAGATCTTCCTTCGTTCCAAAGTCAGGGTTAACGGCATAATAGTCTTTCACACTGTACGGACTTCCCATGCTTGAAGATCCCGGTGGTACCATGAAGTTATTGCTGTTCTCTCCGCCTTTGCGGTTGACCTCACCAATGGGATGAATGGGCATCAGCCATAGGATGTCTGCGCCGAGCTCTTTGAGCCGAGGAAGATCTGCTTGTAAGGCCAAAAAGGTTCCCTTCGCTGTGTGCTGCCGAACATTGACCTCATAAATCGTAGCATTTTTTGACCAAGCAGGATGAACCAAGGTGTCTTCCACAAAACCTTGGCCAATCGTACTCGCTTCAGTCGTCGGCTGTGTGGTGGGCATTTCTCCACAGGCAATCAACGCCACAATGCAACAAGAGAGGATGAACCGACTCTTGAAGAAAAGTGGCATTATTGAATTGAATTTCTGCATGACTAATTACTAAAAATCAAAAAAGAGTTGGCTGCTGTGAAATTCCGGACTCAGCTTCCGTTGAACCCTTTTCATGGTCCTTCTTCGGAGCATCGTCAGATGGTGCGGGACTCTTCTCAACAAGCGAAGGCGGAGGGGTCACATCTCTCAACCAAACCGCTTGAGCTTGCGCTTCTTTTTGCTCATCCAATGCATCCAACTGCACCTCCGTGACTGGCAAACCACTCAACTTATTGCCGATGGCCCTTATGCCCTTGATTGCGATGAATTCCGAGGCGTCAAAAACCTCATCTTCACGGTCCCTCGTTTCTTTAAATCGACGGTTAAATCGAATCCGAACCCTGGGGTGGTGTGCCGTAGAGATAACACCTAATCGTGAGTTTTCATGGTCACCGATGAATGAAAATGGCTTCAGCACGGGTTCGGCAAAGAACCGCTTTACGTACCAGTCATCCTTTTCTCCTTCAAAATAAACGACTGACACAGGACGCTTCGGATGCCACTTTTCCAAGTGAATCATCTTATCGTCAAAACGGGTGTTCAGATCAAAGCTTGTAAACAAATATTCACCTGAGGAAAGGAATACCACAATGCGATCATCCGCCATGAATTCACCAAGCAGTTCGCCCCGGCCATCCGCATTCAGCGCACGTACCGTTTCATCGTACCAAACTTTTCTTGCGCCCAACGTGGATACTCCTTCCTCCGTCATTTCGATTTTTCGAATGGCGTTTTTGGATACCAAATTTCCCCCTGCCCCTCTTCCTCTGATGGCCATTTCCGAGAAGTCAAGGTCAAATTTGAGCTTCTTAAGTCGAGCACTGCTCCGCAAGAATACCGTGACAATTTCGGCCTCGCCATTCGGATTCGCCGTAAAGTAGAGCAGCCTTGATTTAGGGGTTCCCTTGGTAATGTTATATTCTCTATCACGCGTTATTGCGGGTACATTGAAGCGCTTTATAAGACTTCGACCGGTCGCCCCATCGAGGTAGATGCAATTGTAAACGGTTCGCTCATCTCCTCGCTTCCACACACCTACATGAAGGAGGTCTTTACCAAAGAAGGCCTTTTGACTCACCTTACTCACTTGCAATACACCGTCTTTTCGGATCACAATAATGTCATCGATATCACTGCACTCACAGACCAATTCACCTTCCCCGCGTTTTAGCCCATGTCCGACAAATCCTTCTTCCATTTGTGCGTAGAGCTTGACATTCGCCACGGCCACTGCAGATCGCGAGATGGATTCAAACGAGCGCAATTCCGTTTTGCGTTCTCTGCCCTCACCGTATTTCTTTTTCAGCATTTTGAACCATTCCACGGCATAGTCCGTCAAATGCGCTAAGTGATGCTTAACCTGATCAATGTCTCCATCGAGACCTTCAATAATGCGGTCGGCTTTGAACGCATCAAATTTGGAGATGCGCTTGATGCGTATCTCTGTCAAACGCGTGACGTCTTCATCGGTGACTTCACGCAATAAATGCTTTGTATATGGCTTTAATCCAGTGTGTATGGTCTTCAATATCTCCTCCCAGGTTTCGCACTCCTCTATATCACGGTAGACTCGGTTCTCTATGAAGATTTTTTCCAGAGACGCGAAGTGCCATTTTTCTTGCAACTCGCCCAATTCGATTTCCAATTCCAACTGAAGCAATTGCTTGGTTCGCTCGGTAGATATCTTTAGCAACTCAGTCACGCCCAAAAACTGCGGCTTGTCATTTAAGATGACGGTGGAATTTGGTGAAATCGACACCTCGCAATCCGTAAAGGCGTACAACGCCCCAATCATTTTATCCGGACTTACGTTATTGGCGAGGTGGACCACAATCTCTACTTCATTTGCCGTGTTATCCTCAACACGCTTGATCTTGATCTTCCCCTTGTCATTGGCTTTGAGAATACTCTCAATTAACGAACTCGTCGTCACACCAAAGGGCAACTCCCGAATGACCAACGTCTTGTTGTCCTCTTTTTCAATCCTCCCGCGCACCCGGACTTTTCCGCCGCGCAAACCGTCATTGTAATTCTCCACATCCGCAGTCCCGCCCGTCGGGAAATCCGGATACAGTTTAAAACCCTTACCCTGAAGTGTAGCTATGCTCGCATCGATCAACTCCAAAAAGTTGTGTGGCAGGGTCTTGCAAGCCAATCCCACCGCAATTCCTTCAACCCCTGAAGCGAGCAATAATGGAAACTTGACGGGCAGGGTCTCAGGTTCCTTATTGCGGCCATCGTAGCTCATCAACCACGTCGTCGTCTTGGGATTGAACAGCACCTCCTTTCCGAGCTTACTCAATCGAACTTCAATGTAACGAGGGGCGGCAGCACGATCTCCCGTAAGAATATTGCCCCAGTTGCCTTGGCAATCCAACAGCAAGTCTTTCTGTCCTATTTGCACCAACGCGTCACCAATGGAGGCGTCACCGTGCGGGTGGAACTTCATGGTGTTTCCGATGACGTTCGCGACTTTGTGAAAACGCCCATCGTCCATTTCATCCAGGCTGTGCAGGATGCGTCGTTGCACGGGTTTCAACCCATCATCTTGGTGCGGGACCGCGCGTTCCAAAATGACATAAGATGCATAATCGAGGAAATAATTATTGTACATCCCAGACACCTGAATAACCCGCTCTAGGCCTTCTTCAGGAAGTTCTGATGAGTCTTGTGCGCCTTCGTGCTCCTCAGGATCCAGGGGGGTCAATTCTTCACTCATTCTTCTAGCAAATCTTTCTCAACACGCAGGTTTTCTATGATAAAGCTCTGTCGGTCTGGGGTGTTTTTTCCCATGAAAAATGTCATCATCTCCTTGATGCGACTCTCCTTTCCGATCACCACAGGATCGAGGCGAATGTCTTCGCCGATGAAGTGACTGAATTCATCCGGACTGATCTCACCAAGCCCCTTGAAACGCGTAATCTCTGATTTAGCTCCCAGCGCTTGAAGGGCATCTTGCTTTTCATTTTCACTATAGCAGTAGGTCGTTTCCTTTTTATTCCGAACACGGAATAAGGGGGTTTGCAAAACATACAAATGTCCACGCTTCACCAAATCAGGAAAGAACTGCAAAAAGAAAGTGATCAACAGCAGCCGAATGTGCATTCCATCTACGTCAGCATCGGTTGCAATGACCACGTTGTTGTACCGCAAGTTGTCCAAATCATCTTCGATGTTCAATGCGGCTTGCAGCAAATTGAACTCTTCATTTTCGTAGACTACTTTTTTGGTGAGGCCAAAACAATTGAGAGGCTTCCCCTTCAGGCTAAAGACTGCTTGCGTTTGAACATCACGTGCCTTGGTAATCGATCCCGAAGCTGAATCTCCCTCGGTAATGAAAAGCGTCGACTCTTGGTTCCGTTCTTTCTTACTGTCTCCAAGGTGAATTCGACAATCACGCAATTTTTTATTGTGAACACTCGATTTTTTCGCTCGTTCTCTCGCCAATTTTTTTATACCCGCCAAATCTTTGCGCTCGCGTTCACTCTGCAGAATACGTGCTTGAAGAAGCTGCGCCGACTCGGGGTTGCGATGGAGAAAATTATCCAGTTCACGCTTCAAAAAATCATACACAAAACTCTTGAGTGTCGGACGATTTGGTCCCATCTCCGCAGAACCTAATTTGGTCTTGGTCTGAGACTCGAAAACCGGCTCCTCCACTTTAATTGCGAAGGCTGCTGAAATCCCACTTCGGATATCTGCCGAATCATAATCCTTGCCAAAAAAATCTCTTACCACGCGGACATATGCCTCGCGAAACGCCGACTGATGCGTCCCTCCTTGTGGTGTAAACTGACCATTAACAAAGCTCTGGTAATCTTCCCCGTATGCATCGGTATGAGCCACTGCAACCTCAATATCTTCACCGACGAGATGGATGATGGGGTACCTCGGATCCGTGCCCAAATTGTTGTTGAGCAGGTCCTTAAGTCCATTTTCACTTTTGAATTTCTCCCCGTTGAGGTAAAGTGCCAAATTGGTGTTCAAATAGGCATAATTCCAGAGCAACCTCTCCACATGCTCCATCCGATAACTGTACGCCTTGAAAACTTCCGTGTCCGGCCGAAAAGAAATGAGTGTACCGTTGCGCTCCTCCGTTGGAGCCAATTCCGCATCGTTGGTCAATTCTCCTCGTTTAAAATCTGCTCGCTTCGCCTGCCCCTCTCGAAAGCTCTCGACGGCAAAATCAACAGACAGGGCGTTCACGGCTTTCGCACCCACCCCATTCAACCCCACAGATTTCTTAAAAGCCCGCGAATCATACTTACCTCCCGTGTTGATTTTGGACACGACATCGACCACCTTTCCCAATGGAATACCGCGACCATAATCACGCACCTTCACCTCACCCTCCCGGATGTGAATTCGCACACTCTTTCCATGGCCCATGGCATGTTCATCGATGCAGTTATCGATGATCTCCTTGAGAAGCACGTAAATTCCGTCATCTGCAGATTGGCCGTCTCCCAATTTGCCTATGTACATCCCCGGACGCATTCGGATGTGTTCCTTCCAGTCCAGTGAACGAATGTTGTCCTCCGTATATAAAACCTGCTCTTGTCCCGCCATAGCAAGCGAAATTAGGGTTTAAGGGAACAGGGCACGAATAAAAAGCCCCTCGTTTTTTCCACAAAACGAGGGGCTCTATTCCGATATCAAGTTATCACTCGCAAGATGTTCCAATGTTCGCCAAGAACAGAAGTAAATCTGCCGTTCCCACGTAAGCATCTCCGGAGAAATCGAAAAGGCAATCTGGCTCGAAATCCTCTGGATACAAGCAATTGTCTGAACTGTTCGTTGCCAATGGCTGATAATTCACTGCGTCTGCGTCTGTGCATCCACTGATTTCATTTTCGTCGCATACCCCGTCTCCATCCGCATCGTTGACACAGTTGCCTGCGCAGTCATAACCGGCGTCTGCATAATCGCAGTAGCCAGCATCCGTCGCCGATGA
>JGI20155J14468_10001632_pt1 | contig 17365 bp, 19 predicted proteins | sample COG_05_FD_14468 | JGI IMG/M metagenome (IMG submission 14468) | reverse complement strand
AAGCAATTGCATACACAGCAATTCCATTACCGTTACCAATTACTCCCATCTTTTCTGTAGTAGTTGCCTTCACTCCAATAAAACTTTCTTCGATCTTTAGAATTGCTGAAAGAGATTTTTTTATTTTATTTACATAGGGCCCAATTTTTGGTTGTTCACACACAACAACAAAATCAATATTTCTTGGCCATAAACCTCACAAACAACAACAAAATCAATATTTCTTGGCCATAAACCTTTTTCTTCTAATAAATCTAATGATTTTTCAATAATTATTAAGCTGCTCAAATTTTTATTTTTNGGATCGCTATCAGGAAAGTAGTATCCAATATCTCTTAGGCCAGCTGCACCCAATAAAGCATCAGAAATNGCATGCAAAATAATATCTCCATCTGAATGAGCCACAATGGAAAGTTCACAATCTATAAAAACATTTCCTAAAGTTAAACCACTTCCTGGTTGGAATTGATGAAAATCTATCCCTCTTCCAATTCGAAGATCTATTCCCCCATAATTATATATATCATCAGTGTAAGTAATTTTAATATTTGATCTTTCTCCAGGCGCAGCTAATAATTTAAAGCCTGCGTGCTCCATTACCTGAGACTCATCACTCATATGGAGATTTTCTTTCTTCAGCTTGTTAAATGCTGCTTTTAAAGGTTCATGGTAAAAAATTTGAGGGGTTTGCACATGTAAAAATTGATTACGCTTTACTGGAATTAGATTCTCGCCCTCTTTCATACGCAGCGAATCAGTTGCTGGAATTATAGGAAAAATCCCTTCAACAGATTGATCATTGATAAATTGAGACAAGAGATCCTCAAAATGATTTTTTCTTAGCCATGGTCTCGCAGCATCGTGAATTACTATGATCTCTATACTTTGATCAACTTCTGCTAAGGCATTAAATACTGATTCACTTCTTGTGTTACCTCCTTCCACAATTCTCACTCTTGCATCGTTATAAAAAGATTGTGATTTAACTAAATTCTCATTTGAATCAATGGCTACTATAACCTCTCTAATACAAGGGATTTCTAAAAATAAATTAACAGATTTTTCTAAAACCGTCTCATCTCCCAAGCTCAAAAATTGCTTAGGAATTGAACCACCAAAACGACTGCCGTTTCCTGCGGCAGGAATAATAACTGTGATGTTATTCTTGGGGTTCATTGGGTTTAACTTCCTCAAATCTTAGGAAATCTTCATTTTCATATATTAAGTTTAATTCTTCTCTAGCAAACTTTTCTGCATGAGCATCATTCTTTTGTCTGCTTAAAATGCCTGTCTCCAAAAGATCATTTTCTTTTGCAAGAGTATTATTTTTCAGTAACAGTTCTTGATTTTCATTCTGAAGAGCTAAAAAACTTGTTTTGCTATCAATGCCAAAAAAAAGATTATATAAAGTCGCAAGAATAAGTATCAGAATAAACAAATTTAAAAATTTAACCAATGACATTTTTGGCAAAAGTTAAGTCAGGCTGCTCAGCTTCAATCCATAGCAATCTATTATATTTTGCCACTCTGTCAGATCTACAAGGTGCGCCTGTTTTAATTTGGCCTGTTCCCAAGCCAACGCAAAGATCTGCAATGGTGCTATCTTCTGTTTCTCCTGATCTGTGAGAAATAATGGATTTAAACCCATTCTTATTACCCAGATAAATAGTTTTCATGGTTTCTGTAATCGTTCCAATTTGATTAAATTTAATGAGAATTGAGTTGGCTAAAGAATCATCGATTCCTCGTTGAAGCTCTACTACGTTGGTTACAAATAGATCATCTCCGACCAATTGACACTTATCTCCCAAAGCCTTGGTGAGGTTTTTCCATCCCTCAAAATCATTCTCATCCATACCATCTTCTATAGAAAGGATGGGATATTTATCAGTCAGTTCAGAGAGATAACTAGTGAATTCACTCGAATTAAGTTTTATAGATTCTCCCTGTAGGTTATATGTACCATTTTTATAAAATTCTGAGGCAGCGCAATCCAAAGCAATGCCCACATCCTTACCCTCGGTAAGATTATTGTTTTGAATAGCCTGAATGATAAGCTCTATGGCTTCTTGATTGGATTGGAGATTGGGAGCAAAGCCACCTTCATCACCAACACTGGTGCTCAAACCTTTTGCATTTAAAATACCCTTTAGATCAGAGTATATCTCTGATGCCCATTGCATGGCTTGAGAGAAATTACTGGCCCCAACAGGCATAATCATAAACTCTTGAATATCAATATTATTATCAGCATGCTCACCGCCATTGATAATATTTAACATTGGGGTTGGCATTTGCATCTTTGGCTTTTCACCATTGATATGATCAAAAACTTGATTGATATATTGGTACAAGGGAAGCTCCAATGTTTTCGAGCCTGCATTTAAAACAGCCAGTGAAACACCCAAAATAGCATTTGCACCCAGTCTTGATTTGGTTGAAGTTCCATCTAAAGCAAGCATTTTTTCATCAATATCTTGTTGATTTGTTACATCCATGCCAATCAGTGCAGGGGCAATGATTTCATGAATATTTGCTAGAGCTTTATTTACTCCCTTCCCTAAATAAGCTTCATTGCCATCTCTAAGTTCTAAAGCCTCTCTTGAACCGGTGGATGCTCCACTGGGAACCATAGAGGTTGCACAAGTACCATTCTCTAATGTGAGCTTACAGGAAACTGTTGGAGTTCCTCTAGAATCTATGATTTGAATAGCTTGGATAGAGCGAATGACTGACATTAAATATTTCTATCTTGGTTTTTTATAAAATCATCTAATTCAGATAATTTAGATAAAACAACTGGAATCTCATCAGTAGAAATTGCACAAGGACCATCACATTTAGCTGAATCAGGATCAGGATGAGCTTCTATGAATAAACCTGCTATACCTTGACTCAGTCCAGCCTTAGCAAGAGGAAGCAAATATTCTCTTCGACCTCCAGCAGCATCACCTAGGCCACCTGGAAGCTGCAGGGAATGCGTCGCATCGAATATTACGGGAACACCTAGAGCTTTCATAATTTGGAAATTCAGCATATCAACTACTAAATTGTTATATCCAAAAGAGTTACCTCTTTCACAAAGTGTGACATTTTTATTTCCAGCCTGATAACACTTCTCTATAACATTTTTCATTTCAGGAGCAGAAAGAAATTGAGGTTTTTTAAATTGAATTATTTTTTGTGTTTTAGCGGCTGCAATCACTAAATCAGTTTGTCTGCACAAAAATGCTGGTATCTGAATTACATCACAAACTTTTGAAACTGGATCTGCTTGAGATGGCTCATGAATATCAGTTATGACAGGAACATTAAATTCTGATTTAACTTTTTCAAGCATTTTCAAACCTTCATCAAGTCCGGGACCTCTAAATGATGAAATGGAACTTCGATTTGCTTTATCAAAGGATCCCTTAAAAATCCAATTAATATTTAAATTTGATGTTGTTTTTGAAAATTTTTCTGCAACAGTCATCACAATTGATTCAGACTCCAAAACATTAACGCCTCCCATGAGGGTCATAGGCTCTTGATTTCCAATCGTAAAGTTTTCTAATTTTAAAATTGTCATCTTTTTATCTTAATCGCTTTTGCAATAAAATCATTAAAAATTGGGTGGCCGTCTCTGGGGTTAGAAGTAAATTCTGGATGAAATTGACAGCCTAAAAACCAAGGATGTTTTTTTATTTCAATCATTTCAGCTAAATTACCATCCAGTGATGTGCCCACTATATCCATTCCCCCAGAAATTAATTCATTTTTATACTCTGGATTGACCTCATATCTATGGCGATGTCTTTCAGTGATAGTCATTTTTTTATATAACTTGTGGGACAGTGAAGATTTTTTTATCAAGCATTTCTGCCCACCTAAACGCATGGTTCCACCTAAATTAGAGCTTGCACTTCTATGCTCAATTTTGCCTGATGCATCCTTCCATTCTGTTACCAATCCAATAACTGGATGCTTGGTCTTTATATTAAATTCAGTACTATTGGCATTTTTAAGCTTCAATACATTTCTAGAAAATTCAATGATTGCAATTTGCATTCCTAAACAGATTCCAAAATATGGCAGCTTGTTTTCTCTTGCAAATTGACATGCATAAATCATTCCTTCGATACCTCTACTGCCAAACCCACCAGGTACAAGCACTGCTTGAGAAGATTTTAAAATTTTTGCAACATTTGATTTGGTTATTTTTGCTGCATCTATCATTTGAATATCGACTTTTGCAAGATTTACAATCCCAGCATGATCAAGGGCCTCGTTTAATGATTTGTAGGAATCTTTTAAATCAACATATTTCCCCACAACTGCAATTGAGACATTTTTCTTAGGATTAAGTTTTGCGTCGACAACCCTTTTCCAATCATTTAGCCTTGGAGATTTAACTTTCAATAAATTTAACTTTTTAAGGAGAATTTTATCCACTCCTTGTGCATATAACAGCAAAGGAATTGAGTATACTGTTTCAGCATCATGCATTGAAATAACACTTTTTGGATCTACTGAACAAAATAAGGCTATCTTTTTCTTTTCATCATGCGGAAGCTCTTTTTCTAATCTGCATATCAAACAATCTGGTTGCAGCCCTAAAGAGCGAAGTTCCTTAACTGAATGTTGAGTCGGTTTAGTTTTAAGTTCCTCAGATACTTTGATATATGGAACCAAGGTAAGATGAGCTAATGCAGTAGTAGATGATGGAAGTTCAAGCATCATTTGTCTAATTGCTTCAATAAACGGCTGGCTTTCAATATCACCTACTGTCCCACCTATTTCTACTATTGCTATATCAGCACCTTTGGCACCCTCTTTAATCCTTCTTTTAATTTCATCTGTAATGTGCGGAATGACCTGAACAGTTCCACCTAAGTAGTCACCTCTCCTTTCATTTTGAATAACTTTTTCATAGACCTTGCCAGCAGTAAAATTATTCTTTTTACTTGCTTGAAAACGAACAAACCGTTCATAGTGACCAAGATCTAGGTCAGTCTCTGTCCCATCGTTGGTAACAAAAACTTCTCCATGTTGAAAAGGGCTCATTGTCCCTGGGTCAACATTGATGTATGGATCAAGCTTATTTAATGAAACTTTTAAACCTCTAGCTTCAAAAAGAGCGCCAATTGACGCTGCTGCAATACCTTTGCCAAGAGAGGAAACAACACCACCGGTGATAAAAATATATTTTGTTTGAGCCATCAGTTTTTAAGTTATGATGGGTAAACAGAATATCAGATTCTGAAGCTAATAAAAACTAAGTTAAGCAGATTCTTCAAATAAAGGCCTAGATAGGTCAGCCCAATCTATATCAGCATCACTTTTTTCTGTGGCGTACTCTAAAATACCTAGATCTTCAAATTTACCTTTCACAGAGTCTCTCAGCAGACCAATTCTCCTTAGGTTTGGCATGACTCTTTGAAAAAGAAGTTTTTGAAAATGTTTAGTGATGTCAGAGCTTAATTGAAATTGTCTTGCATCTTCAGCATTCCAACCAAAGTGCTCAAACACATCCATTGAAACAAGTCTTTCCCTGCTTAACCAACATGCCTCATAAGCAAACTGAGCTCGGTCTTCTTTTTCATCTTCCGATAAGGTTTCAACAAATTCTTCTAGATAATTTATCCCAAAAGTCACATGTCTGGCTTCGTCTCGAATAATTAAACCAAGCATATCTCGTAATACTGGATCCTTGGTTAGCTCTCTGGAGGTTTGAAACGCAGCTAGTGCCAATCCCTCAATAATAATTTGCATGCCAATAAACTTGAGATCCCATCTTGGGTCAGTAAGAATTTTATCTAAAATTGATTTCAAAGCATTGCCAATAGGATACATAAGTTTTGTTCTTGTTTGAATGTACTTATTAAAAGCTTCTACATGCCTAGCCTCATCAAATGTCTGAGAAGCAGCATAGAGTTTTGCATTATAGGTTGGAGCGCACGAGGTAAGCTGGGAGGCAACAAGAAGCGCCCCTTGCTCGCCATGAAGGAATTGGCTTTGACTCCAAGCAATTCGATGGTTTAAGAATTCTACTTTTTTATCATCAGAAAATTTTTGATACGGCGCATAATCATCCCAAAATATTGGAGTTGGTTCAGTCAGAGGCTCAAATGGTCTTGACCAATCAACATCAACCTCAACATTCCAATTCAGCTCCTTGCCTAATTCGTAAAGTTTTTTAATCCTATTATCCTGAATAGTATAATCCCAGTTATATGCTCCAGATAATGGAGTGCTAAAAATTTCTGCGATGTCATTAGCGACACCTTCCGTCATGTAAGGAGGTAAATCTTCCTCCAATTGAATGTCTCTAGGGTTATTTTTTACGTAATCAATTTTCATATATTTAAGTATTCTCGTTTTACTCTTTGACTCATTTTGGTCATTAGTTCATAAGAAAGCAAACCATTTTTTTTGGTATTTTCTAGAATCGATAAATTGGGTGACCATAATTCACACCAATCTCCAATCTTACATTCAGGAATATCGGTAACATCAATTGAAATCAAATCCATGCTAACTCTTCCAATAATCTGAGATTGATGGCTATTAACTATTACAGAAGTTCCATCTATGGCTGTTTGGGGGAACCCGTCAGCATATCCACAATAAACAATAGCAATCTTCGTACGTTGCTTTGTTTTTACTCTTCCACCATATCCAATTCTCTCATCTTTATCTAATGATTGAATAGATATAATTTGACTTCTAAACGTCATAGCAGTTTTTAAACCAGGAAAGTCAATTCCTCCATACATTGCTATGCCTGGTCTAACCCAGTCATAAGCTTGGTCCGGAAAATTAAATGCTCCTGCAGAATTCAATACACTTCTCTGCATACTTTTTGTGGTTTGGTTCCAGGCATAATCAAAATTCTTAAATTGAGTTATATTTAGAGCATCTTCGGGATTATCAGCACAAGCTAAATGAGTCATCAAAACATTGGAATCTTTGAAGAGTGGTTCAAACTGGTCAAGCTCATTTAATCTTATACCCAGTCTATTCATTCCAGTATTTACTTTAATCCAAAACAGTAAATCGTCTTTATATTGCTTGGCCAGTGGCAACTGAGAAATTGAATGAATGACTGACCAAATATTATTTTTTTTTAGAGCATCATAAGCATCAGATGAATACACGCCTTGCATTGCTAAAACTGGCTTCGATGAGCTCTCTCTTATCTTAAGAGCTTCTTGTAATCTAACTACGCCATATCCATCGATAGAATCATCCAATGCATGAGTTGCTTTTTCAAGATCATGTCCATATGCATTACTTTTGATGATGCCCATGATTTTGCAGCTCGGAGATAAGTTACTCTTTATTACTTGGATGTTATTTCTCACAAGCTCATAGTCAATTACAAGCTCAGAATTTGGTTCAATCATTGGATGGAGTCGTAATAGCTATCAACGGCAAAGTCTTCAAACCTAGTAAACTCCTTAAGAAAAGTTAGGTTCACCTTACCAATAGGACCATTTCTCTGTTTGCCGATAATAATTTCAGCCTTATTACCCTCTTCAGAGTCTTCGTTATAAACCTCGTCTCTGTAAATAAATAAAATTACGTCTGCATCTTGCTCAATGGCACCTGAATCTCTTAAATCAGCCATGATAGGTCTCTTGTTGGGCCTTTGTTCTACAGCTCGATTCAGCTGTGATAATGCAATAACAGGTACATTAAGCTCTTTTGCAAGCATTTTTAAAGATCGAGAAATTTCTGAAATTTGATTTACTCTATTTTCCTGTGAGGCAGGTAACTGCATTAACTGAAGATAATCAACTACTATCAATGACAGTCCGTTTGGCTCTTGTCTAGCAATTCGTCTGAGCTCTTGCCCGCAACTCCATGGGTGAAAGCATTGAGCTATCATCTATATAAAGAGGTAAATCCTTTAATTTAGAAGATGATTCCATAAACTTTTTTAGATCAGATTGATTCATTGAGGCTGATCTAACTTTTTGTTGATCAATCTTAGCGTTACTCGCTAGCAATCTAGTGGTTAATGACTCAGCAGGCATCTCAAGACTAAATACCAAAACCCCACCAGGTATATCTTTATTAAGAATAAGATTTTCAACAATGTTCATACTAAGAGCTGTTTTACCCATGCTTGGTCTAGCAGCAACAATTATCAAGTCTCCATTTTGAAGGCCCTGCAACTTACTATCAAGATCCTTATAACCTGTAGAGGCTCCGAGCAAGGAAGATCCATTTTTTGCAATTTCATTCATTCTCTCAATTGATTGAGGAATAAGCTCATCTAGCTTCTGAATATTAGTTGATGTTCTGCTAGCCTCATCATTTAATGAAAAAATTTTTGTTTCAGCCTCATCGAGCAATTCAGCAGCATCCTTGCCTTGAGGATTAATAATCAGTTCAGAGATTTCAGAATTGATTTTCATTAGCCTTCTTGAAATAGACTTCTGCCTGATCATTCCAGCATAAGCTTCTAAATTTGCTGCAGAGGGACTCGTAGATGCTAAATCAATCAAATAATTCTTACCACCTGCTCTAGTAAGAAGATTTTTGCTGTCGAGTCTATCTGAAACTGTTAATGGATCTAGGGGTTTATTAGAATAAACAAGCTCACCCATGGACTGAAAAATGTTTTGATGATCTTGACCCTCAAAATCTGTAAATTCAATGATTTCGCTAACAGCATCATATCTTTCTGTTTCAAGCATCAGTCCGCCCAGCACGGCTCTTTCGAGCTCTCTAACTTGCTCTGTATTTTCTATGGACTTACTAGACATAAATATGATTCTTGCATCATATTATTAAGATAACAACTACTCTGGTTGAACAGAGACCTCAACAACGCATGAAACTTCAGGATGGAATAACAAAGTAATCGAATAATCCCCAAGCTCTTTTAAAGGTCCATCAGGTAATTGAATGACGCTTTTATCTAAAATATGATCAGCTTCACTAAATGCATCTGAAATTTCTCTGGTTCCAACTGAGCCGTAAAGTGCACCTTCCTCAGTCACCTGAACTTTGATTTCAACCTTAGCACCGGAAATTGCATCAGCTTTACCTTGAGCATTTGCCATCTCATCAGCTGAAGCTGCAGCTAGTTCGGCTTTCTTGCTCTCAACATACTTTAGGTTGTCATCAGAAGCAAACATAGCTTTCTTTTTGGGAATAAGAAAATTTCTGGCATATCCTGAGCTCACCTCAACAACATCACCAATTTCACCTAATTTTTGGATTTTATCTAAAAGTATAATTTTCATAATTTATCTATGTGAGTCTGTGTATGGAAGCAAGGCCAAAAAGCGAGCAATCTTTATTGCTTTTGTTAATTTCCTCTGTTCCGACGCGCTGATATTTGAAACTCTTGCAGGTATGATTTTTCCTGTCTCAGTGATATACCTTTTCAAAAGATCAACATTCTTATAATTAAAATTTTTGTTATTAGACTCACTCATTATTCACCATCCTTTGATTCATCTTTAGCAACAGTTTCAGCAGNTTGATTTTGTTCTGCTAGAGTTACTTTTGGCNTCTNTTGGCTCTGCTCTTCCTCTTGAGGAGCTTTTTTTGCTTCCCTGGATTCTATAAGTAACAATGAATCCTCTAGAGATGGGGAATCAACCTTTAATAAAAGATGGCGTATAACAGATGTATCGTATTTTAATTTAGATTCAAGCTCTAACGCAGATTCTGATGGCCCTTCTATTTGGAAAATAGCATAATGCCCTTTATTATGATTTAGAATGCTATAGGCTAGCTGTCTACGACCAATGTTTTCAAGCTTATTGATTGTGAAATTTATATCAGCCAAAGTTTTTTCGAACTTTGTTTGAAAGTCATCAAACTTAGTGGATAAGTCAGGGTTAAGTATTAAAGTTAATTCGTAATTATTCATATTGTTCCTTGTGGGTTAGTAGATTTTTTGAACATCAAAAAACCAAGGAGCGTGAATTCTATGCCAAATATACCCAGCAATCAATAATTATTTTTTAAGAAACCAAAAGCTCTATCAAAAAAACTTTTATTATTTTCCAGTGTATAGCCCTGTTTCATTTGATCAAAACCAAAGCCTACCAGACCTAAAGCAGTAGCATATATTGGATTTTTTAGTACTGACTCCATCCCATTAAATTTTTCTGGAATACCTAGTCTAACGCTTGTTTGAAAAATAGACTCGGCCAGGGCAACGGCTCCTTCCATTTTTGAGGTGCCACCTGTAAGTACTATTCCAGCCGGGATTTTATTTTCGAAACCATTACGTTTAATTTCTGCCTTAACTAAATCAAAAAGCTCCACATATCTTGGTTCAATAATTTCAGCCAGTGAGCGTCTTGATAAGTCTTCTGGAGGTCTGCCGCCAACTCTCATTACTTCTAAAGTTTCTCCATCATGAGTAAGTTCCGCTGCTGCACAACCATGCTTTTGTTTTATATCTTCTGCCTGGGCAGTAGGAGTTCTTAAGGCTACAGCTATGTCGCTGGTTACCTGATCGCCTGCTATAGGAATCACTCCAGTAAATGATATTGAGCCAGAATTAAATACAGCAATATCAGTGGTACCTCCGCCAATGTCCACCAAACAAACTCCAAGCTCTTTCTCATCCTCAGATAAAACAGAATATGAGCTGGCTAGCTGCTCTAAAACAAAACCATCGACACCAATTCCACATCGTTTAACACATTTCTCTATATTCTGTATTGCATTATTAGCGCAGGTAACCAAATGCACATGGGATTCTAGCCTCACACCAGACATTCCAAGTGGCTCTCTAATAGAGTCTTGATTATCAATAACATATTCTTGAGGTAGAACATGAAGCACTCTTTGATCTGATGGTATTGCAACTGCTTGAGCTGCTTCAATTACTCTATCTATATCACTTGCTTCAACTTCTTTATCTTTTATTCCTACTATTCCATGAGAATTTAAACTGCGAATATGGTTTCCTGCAATCCCAACATATACATTTTTAATTTTTCCTTCAAATGACGCTTGCGCTTGATCTATAGATTTTTGAATTGCATCGGTGGTTGCATCAATATTCACTACAACACCTTTTTTAAGACCGCTAGATGGATAAGACCCCATCGATACAACTTCAAGAGAATGTTGATCAACATATTTGCCAATTATACAAACAACCTTCGAGGTTCCAATATCTAACCCGACGACATGGTCGGAATCTTTTGTTCCATTATTTGCCATAATTTAAAGCCGCTCCATCTCTGTATCTTAAATCAATAATACTAGGAGTTAAGTTTTTTTCGAAAATATATTTTAAGGTTAATGAAAGTTTTTCCAATACTTTAGAGGATAAATCTGAGCCTAGCTTTATTTGCAAATTACTTTTAGTCTTCAAATGCCATCCTTCCGCTTCTGCATAAGAAATGGAAGAAATATTAAGGTTGTGGGCTGCGGTTAACGCATAAATTTCTGCTTCAACTTCTAACCACTCATCAACAAATTCAATCGGCATATTTAAATGCAACAAGTCAGGAAATTCACCAAAATACAAAAACTTATTTAGCTTTGCATCTAAATAAAAATTTTCCTGCCAAATATATTTCGGCTCTTTTAAATCGATAAATATTTCTAGCGGCTTGAATGCATATTTTTTAATCAAAAAAGAATTAATCCAGTTTTGGTTATCTAGAAATTTTGATAGCTTTTTAATAGAGGTATTGCTTGATAAATTAAAGACTAATTCCTGGGCTTTTTTTAAAGTTGGGGGCTTCTCAAAAACTACTATAATCTTTTGGTTTTTGTTGCCTGAACAGCCAAATAAGATAGGCATTAAAAGTATAAATGCTAAACCTGTTCTAATTAGCATTGATAATTTCTTGCACAAGTTGATTGTATGAAAGCCCAATTGACTCTGCAGATTTAGGAAATAGACTATGAGAAGTCATTCCAGGAGCAGTATTAACTTCGAGCACATAAAATTTATTATTTCTGTCCTGCATAAGATCAACCCTTAACCAACCAGAACAACCTGAAACATCGAGTGTCTTAAGGCAGATTTTCTCAAGCTTATTTTTATCATCTGTTGAAAGTACAAGCTCGGTAAGTTGAGTATCTTCATTCACGTATTTCGCATTGAAGTTATAAAAGGATTCAGAGGTTTTGATCTCTACAGCAGGTAAACATCTGCCATTTAAAATTGGAACAGTAAGCTCCTTAAAGTCTATGCTCTCTTCCAAAATAAATGTTCTCCTAGGATCTGCACAATTACAAATAGCATTCTCTAAATCCTTNTTACAGGAAATTTTGAATACATCTATGCTTGATCCATCCTCTGCTGGCTTTAAAAATAGNTCCTTGAATGGTTTAAGTTNATTAAAAAAAGGNTTGTCTAAATCTTTTTCCATTTCAAGCAATGAAGGAATGGTAATCCAGTTTGGAGTAGGAATTTTATTATCTTTAAGAAGCTCTTTACAGGTATTTTTGTTCCAAGTATTTACACAAGCTTGATGATGGCTCCCCGAAAAGGGAATGCATTTTTGCTGTAAAAGTTTTTGTAATTCTCCTGATTCGCCATCCTCACCATGAAGGGCAATAAAAATAAAATCTTCTTTTGTAAGCTGTTGAGGTGAAAAGTTTTTTGGATAGTCGATAAGTTGGGCTTCGTATCCTAACTCTTTGACTGCTTGAAATATGTATTTTCCACTCTCAAGGGAAACTTCACGCTCAGAAGACTTTCCTCCATATAAAACTATAATTTTTTTTATTGCCACTTTTTTTTTATCTTCTTATTCAGTTTTGAAATTGTTCCTGCCCCTTGAGTGATTAAAATAGAAAAATCTTGATGATTTTCTTGAAGCCAGTTCATGGGATCTTTCTTTCCAATGTAATGGACGTTTTTGTGATTTTTTAATATCTGAGAAGCGAGTTTTTTAGAAGAAATTCCTTTAATAGGTTTTTCACTAGCTGGATAAATATCTAACAAAAGAAGAAAATCTACCTTTGATAGCACTTTTTTAAAATCATCAAAAAGCTGTTGCGTTCTTGTAAATCTATGAGGTTCAAAAATCATGCATATTTTTTGACGAGGAAATTTTTCCTTAGCAGCAAGAACGGTTGATAGAATTTCAGCAGGATGATGACCATAATCATCTATCAACACATGAGGACGCTTGGAAAAATAAATTTTTGAAAGCTCAAATCTCCTTCCAACGCCTCTAAAATCAGCTAACCCTTTGGCAATGTCCTTAACTGATATTTTTTCTTCAATGGCTACACAAATAGCAGCAGTAACATTGTATAAATTATGTCTACCACTTAAATTCGTAGAAAATTTATAATATTTTTTATTGGAATGATCTGTTAATTGAAATTTTTGAAGGCCATTTTCTAACTTTGCATCAGTTATTTGAAATCTATTTTTTGAATTAAAACCAAAAGTTATCTGCCTTCTATGTATATCTTTTGAAATTTTACGAATGTTTGAATCATCTAAATTAAGCAAAATATGGCCATAGAAAGGTAAATTTTCGGCAAAACTAACAAAAGATTGATTTAATTTTTCTTGATTTGAGTCATAAAAACTTAAATGGTCATTATCAATGTTGGTAATTACAGCAATATCAGGTTGTAGATGCAAAAATGATCCATCGCTTTCATCGGCCTCTACAATTATATAGTTTCCATCCCCAAGGTTAGAGCTTCTACCAACGCTAAGAACTTGGCCTCCCACCACATATGTAGGACTCAAATTAGCTGCATTAAAAATACTGGCAATGATGCTCGTTGTAGATGTCTTGCCATGACTCCCAGCAATCGCAATGCTCCGATATGGCTTCATCAGAGTCCCAAGCATCTCTGCCCTTGGAATAATAGTTAATCCAGATTTCTTGGCATATGAAAGCTCGGGGTTTCTCTTGGATATTGCTGACGAAGCAACAACTAAATCTGCTTTTAAAACAAGCCTTGGTTCATGGCCTATTTGAACTTTAGCGCCAAGTTTTTTTAATTCTTTCAACTCATCTGTAATAACAAGGTCTGAACCTGTAACTTTAAAACCTCGTTTTTGCAAAATAGTGGCAACTCCAATCATTCCAGATCCACCAATGCCGATCATATGAATTTTTTTGAACTTTTGAAATCCTAGAGAGGTCATCTATTTTTTAAAATTTTAAAATTGAACTTAACATTCTTCTAGCGGCTTGAAAATGATCTAAATTGTTTTCTTTGTTTGACCATTCTTCATAAAGTTTATTCTCAATAATTTTTTGAAGCTTTTTAGAAAGAGATTCATGAGATTCAGACTCTTCATGAATCAACCCCATATCTAAATTAACAATATTAATTGCATTTAAGAGCTGGTGATTATCAATGGCTGATGGCAAAGGAATAATCACTGATCCTCTGTTTAATGTTATAGCCTCTGAGAGAGACAGCGCACCTCCCCTAGAAATAATAAAATCTGACCATAGAATTTGATCATGAGGTGAATCATAGAACTCCCCTACCTCGACAGAAATATTACTTGAATACAATTCTTTCACTCCTTCAGATTTTCCATTTCCAGATTGATGCCTTACCTCTAATGGTGTGTTTAATGAATTTAAGGCTATAGGTACATTTTTATTGATAAATTCAGAGCCTTGACTGCCACCAGTCACATAAACCCTTGGTAGTTGATGCTTTTGAGTTGCTGATGAGCTTTCTTTTGATTGCTTTATTGGATTCCCTACGAGCATCATGTTTTTGGTAACTGGCTCATTTATTGGGAATCCTAAAAAAATTATTTTTGAAAATTGTTTTAATGCTTTATTAGCAGTTCCCAGAATTGCATTTTGCTCGTGCAAGAAAAGAGGTTTTCTGCAAACCCATGCTGACAAACCGACAGGTAAAGAGACATAACCCCCGAAGCAAACAACGTAATCAATCTTATTTTTTTGCAAGTAAAAAATACTTATAAAAATTGATGTTATTAAACCTATTAATGAAGTAATTTTAAAAATTANATTCTTTCCNCTGAAGCCTCTCATGGGAATAGTTAAAAGTTTTATATTGNTAGGAACAACTCTTTTTTCTATGCCAGTTTTTGTTCCAATCCAAATAACCTCATGATTATTTTTAACACATTCTTTACCAAACTCTAATGCTGGAAAAACATGGCCTCCGGTTCCTGCTGCAGAAATTAAAAATTTCATTACTTTATCGTTTTATTTTCAAAATTAATTCTTAAAACCATGCCTATTAAAAACATAAATAAAATTAAGCTTGTTCCCCCGTAGCTCACAAAAGGTAAAGTTAAGCCTTTTGTCGGTAAGATTCCAAGATTTACCCCTATGTTAAATACTACTTGAATTGCGATTAAAATACCTGCACCAAAAGCAAGTAATCCTTGAAATAATTTTCCAAGCTCTAGCGCTTTAATGGATGTTGTAATAATTCCAAAAATCAATAAAGCAAACAGAAAAATCACTATCAACCCTCCAAGCAATCCAAATTCTTCAACAATTACTGCAAAAATAAAATCAGTATGTGGCTCTGGTAGGTATAAATTCTTTTGAAGACCATTTCCTAAGCCTACGCCTAGCAACTCTCCTCTGCCAATACCAAGCAAAGCGTTTGATAGCTGCCATCCGGGCCCATAAAAATGGTCAAACGGTTCAGTAAATGAAATAAATCTTATATATCTATATGGCTCTAGATAGACTGCAATGGATGCCAAGCTCCCCATTAATAAAATTAATAATGAAAATTGAAAGAATGAAATCCCTGCAAAAAATAGCACGGCAATTACTAAAGCCCCAATTACCAATGTTGATCCAAGATCAGGTTGAGACATGATCAATAACCCGAAAAGAGCTAATACAATCAAGGGTCTAAAAAACCCCAGTGAAGTATTAATTTCACTTAGTCTTCTAACGCAATATCCTGAAATATATATAACTAAAGCTAGCTTACTTACTTCAGAGGGTTGGATATTGATTGGTCCGATTCTGATCCACCTTAAACTTCCGTTGACCTCTGTACCCACCCCCGGAAAAAAAAGAGCAATAAGCAAAAGCAAAGAACCAATTAAAATTAACCAATCTAATGTGAGAAATAAGTTTGATGGAATACTTAAGGCAATTATTGTTGCAAGAATACCGATAATTAAAAAAATTACTTGCCTCGAAGCAAAATGAAAGGGGGTTCCATAAAGATCCTCCGAAACATATACACTTGATGAAGCAACCATCACCAAACCAATGAATAACAAACAGAAATATGGAAGAGCAATTAATATATTGTCTCGATCAATCATTTGAGCCCAATGCTAATTTGATAAAATGATCTCCACGTTCTTCAAAATTTTTATAATCTTGTCCGCTAGGATGGCCNGGTGAAAAAAGTATATTGGTTTGNCAGTGATATACATCTTTAAAAATCAAATTCATTACTGATGAAAGNCCTTGATTGCAAAGTAATATTTTATCTGGATGAAATATTTTTTTTGATATCTCTTCTGCGTGTTTGCCAAAAATATATACCTTTGTTGGGCCGATAATCTTATAACTATCATATTGCTCTTTACTTGGATCCCCACAAAGGATCAACACATAAGGACTAGACATTTTATTTAGCGCAAATTTCAATGCAGTTAAATTAGTAGCCTTTGAATCATTTATAAACACTAGTTGATTATGTATTCCAACATGCTGCCGTCTATGCGGCAGTTCGTGCAATGCAATATCTTGAACCTCTCTGAGTTTTCTTCCAGTGATCATTGACCATAGTTTTTTAGGGTTTGATTCTTGTGTTGATATTTTTGATTCTTTGATTCTTTTTTTTACATTTGTGTACTCTGCAAAAGTTCCATGATGATCAATGTGATCAGGTGCAATGTTTAATAGCACTCCAAAGTCTAGCTTAATATCCTTGACCTTTTCTAGCTGAAAGCTGGAAAGCTCAATGATAGAATATGAACAAGAATTAATAGCATCTAAAACAGGTGTGCCAATATTTCCAATCAATTGAGAATCTTCTAACAGCTGATGTAATTGATAACAGCAAGTGCTTTTTCCATTTGTGCCTGTAACTCCAATCTTATAAGAGCTATCTTCTTGAAAAAAAATATCTAAATCTGTCAGGTAGGCTAATTTATTAAATTCTCCTTTTGTATAAAGCTTCTTTAGATTAATTCCTGGGCTCAAATAGATCATTTCATAAGAACTTAATAAGGTTTGATCAGGTAAGTGATTGGATATATTTGGTCCTTTTAGATTTTTATCGTAAATATCAAAAGCTATGTCTTTTTTTGTTAAATATCTTTCAAAAGATTGGCCTGTGATCCCGTAACCAAAAATAAGAGATTTCATAGAAATTTATCTTAACTTCAAGGTTGCCAAAGCAAATAAAACAAGCACAAAAGTTATAATCCAAAATCTAACGA
>JGI20155J14468_10001629_pt1 | contig 17395 bp, 18 predicted proteins | sample COG_05_FD_14468 | JGI IMG/M metagenome (IMG submission 14468) | reverse complement strand
GTGGTGGGTTAGTAAATATGTTTCGGAAGACCAAATCAAGGAACCAATGCCAATTAGAACGAATACAGTATATGAGAAACGTGAAAGAGAATGTATGCGTGGTAACATGGAGGGGCGTGCAAAGCGTCAGGGAACACCGGTTGAATGGACCAGAGTTATCGGGTGTTGTACTAATTATTAAACAGAATATAAATTATACTATAAATATCATTTTATAGGTGAAAAATAAAAATTGATTCTATTTTTTATAATTTATTTAAATACCAAACAACAGAAAGTAAACAACAGACAATCAAAGAATAATCAACCGATCTACCAAGAACTTAAAACTTTCCATTCAGTATGATTTTCACGATTGAAAATTACGACCCTTACACAGGCGAATACTACTGTGGAGAAGGTGTCTACATTGACCTGACCGATGACGAACTAACTAAGACTACCCCTGAAATCAAAACAAAAAAAGTAGACAAGATTGATGCCTATAAGGAAGAGTGTGGAGTATCCAAACTAGAAAAAAGATTGGAAGAATTGAGAGAAGAAATGGAAGCAACAAAAAAAGAAATTAAAAAACGTATGGAAAAAGAACCTGAAAAAATCGCACACACAAAATCTTCGGTAGGCAAAGGTAAGACAAAGTCTGGAAATGGTCCTACCGCGAACCCCTATGACCTGAGATGGATTTTGTCTAGTGCTAAAAACAAGTATCCTAAGTGTTGCCCTATGAAAGATGGGGAATGTGAACCTAAGTGGAATTCTACCCTATTGAAGATGATGGAAACTGACGATGACTACAAATCTATTGCCCCTTCAACGATGCCTACAGACTGGAAAGGGCATAAGAAACCCCTACGCACCGATAAGGCAATGAAAAGGCATATAGCTAATTGTAGTGCATGTCAAGAACTATAAAGAACCTGTCAAGAACTAGAAAGAGCATTTAAACTAGAAAGAACCTTTACTTTATCGCATATATAGTTAAGTGGATTTTTTACATTTTCATAAATCGTTTCAATAAAATCAATATGACTAGACATTTTTTTACAGTCTTCAGTATTTTTTTCAAGGATCTCTAATATTCTATCTAGTTTGTATTCTAATAAATCTATTCGGTCGTCTATATCCATATTTTATTATTATTAAAAAAAAAATATTTTACAACTTACTATATTTTTTATTCATTTTTCTTTTGATTAATTTTAATAAATCTTTTTTTTTCATTAACTTTTTATTCTTTCTAGTTTTAATTTTTTTTTCATTTGCATAAAGTCTAAGTTCCTTTACAGTAAAAGATTCAAAATCATAATTTTTGCTACAATAAACAATTTTAGTTCTCTTTTTTTTCTGTAGATTATAAACACTATTAGTACAGATACCATAGGGTTTAATCTTTTTAGTTCTTACATGAACGAGACATCTACAGTATTTTTGTTCTCTGGGGGTTAGGAATGGGTTTTTAATTAGTTTTACTTTCATTAAATATACATTTAAAAAAATATTTATGATATGTAATAATGGAAACTAAACTTACCAAGGAGAATTTTGAAACATATAATAAACAACTCCGTCAAAATTATTCATCAGTTACTTATAATTTAAACGAAAAGATTAAGAACTATTCTGATAGTATCTATAGTTATAAAAAACAAATGCCTAATAAAAAAAATTGATTTCTTTTTATATTTTAAACAAAATTACTTACAACCATGACTCACCGCATCTTCAACATCGATGCCATAAAACAAAAACTGAAAGAAAACGGATATGTAGTTATAAAAGATGTTCTATCTCCACAAGAGGTAGAAGAAGCAAAACAACTATTCTACGAATGGAAGGATAGTGTCGAAGATATGGATAAAATTCATAGTAAAATAGACCCTCACGGTATCTTTAAACACCACGAAGCAGGACATCAAGAATTCTCTTGGAAAATCAGGACGAATCAGAATGTTATAAAAATCTTTAAAAATGTGTGGGAAACAGATGAATTATCGGTATCATTTGATGGTTCTTGTCATATCCCTAAAAACTGCAAAAAAAAGGATAATATTTGGACCCATACAGATCAGGCGGCTAACTCGAAAGGTCTAAAATGCTACCAGGGATTTGTAGCTCTTACTTCAAATGAAGAAAGAACTCTAAGGGTTTACAAAGGGTCTCATAAACTACATGAACAATACTTTAAAGAAAGAAAAATTACAGGGACCAAAAACTGGAACCTAATAGATAAAGACTACCTCCAGACTATTAATGAAAGACACCGAAAACTAACCGTTCCTGCTGGTGCACTTGTTCTATGGGATTCTAGGGTATTCCACCAAAACCAATATGGAAAACCAAACTCGGAAGAACGGATCGTCCAATATGTCTGCTACCTACCAAAACAAAATGAAAAAAACACAGAAACACAAAAGAAAAAAAAACTAAAATATTTCGAAGAAAGACGGACTACTTCACACTGGCCCTACCCAGTTTATGTAAATGGGCAACAACCACAAACCTGGGGCGATGATAGTCTAAAAATAGATTATAGTTCTCTCAAGAAACCTAACCTTGATTATATGAAAGAAGAAATATTAAAACTTATAAAATAAAATTGAAAATGTATCATAAAATATGAATAAATACATCATGCTTGAACTAACCCAAAAAATCATCTCCTCTATCAAAAATGTGTTTGTAGCACAGCCATTAAAACTAGGCAGGTGGAACATAAAACATAATGAAACCCAAAAACAGATTAAATTTATGTATTCTAACTATGACCATTGTGGTAGTAGACTATGTGGTATTCCTAAAAAAAATATAGATAAATAATAAATGAAAAGTTGCTGTAATTCTAACTATAGAACAAAAAAATGTAGAAGAAAGGATAAAAGAATTTTTTTATTGCCTAGAAAGTTTTCAAAAACAAAATGCACCACGAAACCTATAAAGGGATTTTCTATGAAATCATCCTGTTCGCCATATAAATACTGTACCAAAAAGAGATTTTTATATAATCCCGATAACCCTAAACTATCTTTTGATGTTTATATAGATAAAAATCCAGATGATACAATACCTATAAAATATTCAACTGTAGAGGATGTTAAGAAAACAATAAGAAAATTAGAAAAGTTATATAAAACCCAAAAATATAGTCATAAACGTATCTGGCAGGTTGGGATGATAATGAAAGTAAGGCTTGAATCTATGTATAAACGTAGAAAAACTCTAAAGGTAAAAAATCTATATAAACGGTATCATTTATCTAAAAAATATTTTGAATTTTTAAGTAAAAGAACAAAGCAAAAGGGGTTTGAAAATAGAAAAAAACTTAGATTTACTATAAAAATATAGTTAAACAAATCAAAAAAAAATTGAATAATTAGGATAAAAATACAATATAGTAATCAACAAACAACAACCAAAGTCTATCTATCAAACAAAATACCACCGTTTTAAAATACTTTTGAAAAACAAAATAAAAAACAAAATAAAAAAAAAATTGAATAATTAGGATAAAAACAAATAAAAACAAAAATCATGTCTAAATTCACCAGTGCCCAAAATGATCAGATTCAAAGTTGGATTAATGAGAACCGTGATGTAGAAAGTTTTGCGGAAACTCTTATTGAATGGGTAAATGAAAATACTAAGAAAACAAAAACAAAAAAAACGACAAAACCAAAAAAAAGTGTAGAATACAAACCTACTTATTCTTTGACGGTAGGAAATGGTGGAGAAAATCATACTGGAATGGAATTTATTGGTAAAATGAGGAATAAAGGAGAGGGTTGGAATTTGGAAAGGTTGCAACATGCAAAGGAAATTTTGGAAACCAAATTTAAGTTAGATGTAGAAATTCATAATTTAAATGAACTTTTAGAAGGTGTAGAAATAGAGGAAAAGTTGAAACCAGAAGAAGCCTATTTTATGCTGGTAAAAAACTTTTTAGATACAAATGAACATGAAAACTATTTGACGGAACTTGAGAGTTACGAGTGGGATTCTAAATATTGGGATACAAGGAGGAAAAAAGTTTTGAACAAACTTGCAAGAACAAATGTGTGTTATGGGGAAACGAGTAGTGAAGCAGATTATGAAAATAAAAAGGGCACAATTATTGGATATGATAAATCTCCTTTAGTTCATAAATTAAAAAAAACAGTTGAAAGTTTAATGCAAGATGAAGATTTAATTGTAGAAGGTAATAAGTATACTGATGTAAAAAAAAATGGAATTGGTGCTCATGGGGATACGGAAAGAGTAGTAGTTTCTTGTCTTAGAGTAGGTGAAGGAATGCCTATGAAATTTGGATGGTTTCATAAAAGTAATGTTGTAGGTAAAACATTAACATTAGATGTTCCGGGTGGTTCATTGTATTTTATGAGTGAAAAAGCAGTAGGTGCGGATTGGAAACTTAGAAGTAAATATACTTTGCGACATGCTGCTGGAGCTTTGAAGTATTTGAAAATGAAGGGTGAAGATGTTGAGTAATTAGTATAGTGATGTAGTAAATTATAGTTTAGTTTAGATTAGATTTTTTTTTATTAAATTAGAACTATATTAATATACCTTAAACATATATCCGATTCCTAAATAATTTAATATTTTTACACCCCTCAAACATTCTAAAATCATTTATTAAAGAACGAGTATCCCAATTCTCTAAGTTTTGGTTAAATGATACACAATATATGAACATATACATCATATAATTAACACTACTAACATCCCAAGTATTCAATAATTGATTAAATTTTTTACATCTCTCAAACATACATCCCATATTAGTTACTCTACTAACATCCCATTTATTTAGTGGCTGATTATAATTGATACAATTATGAAACATACCGTACATATCAGTAACTCTACTAACATTCCAGTTATTAATATTTAGATTAAATTGTTTATTTTCTGAAAAAAGTAAGGACATATCAGTAATTAGAGAAGTATCCCATAATTCCATAGGATAGTATTTATTTTTTTTATAATTAGAATCTTTAAAATAGTAATCCACCGCATTTTTAAGTTCTTCTTTTGTTTTTGGTTTGAATCGAACTTGATCTTCTATAATTTTGTAGATACCTTTTTCATAATATAAAATATCTTGTAAAAAAAAGTATATTTCAGCAACTGATACAGATTGCATAATGATATTATTAATAAAAAAATATATATAAGTAAGTTTATTAAATTTTATTAGTTATTAAGAAGAAAGTTATAATAGGTTATACTAACTCTTATTTCTAACTACTATAATAGAATTCTAAAACACACGGTGTTTTCCAAGTATAAAATTCTAAAAAGTTATGAGCTTGTAATTGAACCATATCAAGAGAGTAGTGTGTATCTTTACTCATCGCTACAAAAACCATACGTAGTGTAATTGGAGTTTCTAAAGTTCCATAGACTCTAGTGTAATTTACAAATTCTTGTGCATCTTGTTTTGTCCATCCCCATCTATCCCAATAAATACTGCTTCTATTATCCTTTACTAATATAGTTAATTTATCGGTTATAGGTTCATCTATTCTTTCTTGGTAATCATCAATATCAGTAAATAACCCCCCAGTATCAATATTATCATTTTGTAATTTTAAATCATTACGCATATAGTCTAAAAATTCTTCAAATAATATTTGATTGAAGTTATTTTCATCTGTGTCTATGTCTGTGTCTGTGTATGTGTCTGTGTCTGTTTCTATTTCAGTTTCTGACATTTAAAATATCTATATTTTATTTTATTCATTATAAATGAATTCAATTTTATTTATTTACAATGAAAATATTTTTATATAATTATAATATAAATGGCACATTACCAACAAAAAAAAATAGAAACTGCTTTAGGGTTGCTCCAAAAAAACACACCAACCAAAACAGCTAGTGTTCTAATAGATAATATAACAGTAAACTTAGGATCATCCTATATATTGGCGGATATAATAGATGTAACAAATATCAAATCTATGAGTTTAACCGGGTATCAGGTTACTACTCCCTTGACTGGTGATACCTTATGTTATGTACAAGTATGGTTAAGTGATAATACTTCTCCTTCTTCTCTGTATGGTCCAGTCGCTACTGGTTATTTTGTAAAAGGACTTTTAGATTTCGGTACTATTGATATAAATTCTAAATATTTAAAATTAATAATATTTAATGATTCTACAACCGATAATACGACTATTAAAATAAAGGCATTTATGACAAGCTAAAATTATTTTTATATTATTATATTATTATAATATAATGGCATATTATCAACAAAAAAAAATAGAAACCGCTTTAGGGTTGCTCCAAAAAAACACACCAACCAAAACATCTAGTGTTCTAATAGATAATATAACAGTAAATTTAGAAACATCCTATATGTCGCCGAATATAATAGATGTAACAGATATAAAATCTATAAGTTTAACAGGAAAACAAACCCCAGCTACAGCTACTTCTGATAACTTATGTTATATAGAAATGTGGATAAGTGATTCAATTAACATTGCCGATTTTTATGGTCCAGTTGCGATTGGTTATTTTGTAGATGGATATTTACGTTTCGGCACTACTAATGTAAATGCAAGTTTGTTAAAAATAAAGGTAATTAATGATTCTTCAAATACAGATACAGTGGTAAGTATAAAGGCATTTATGTCAAGTTAAATAAAAAATATAATATAAATGATAATAATATCTATAATTGCATTGAATCTGAATCGTCTACCCACCATCCAGACCACAACCACATATCCTCTATGTCTGTGTTTAAAATATTCCAACTATCTGTAGACGAACGTGGGAAATCATAACAATCAAAGAACATTTGTTTCATATCTTGGACGTTGGAAACATCCCAAGTATTAAGATTTGTATTAAATTTTTCACAACCACTAAACATGTATTCCATCTGTTCGACATTATCAACTTTCCATTTATCAAGTGGTTGATTAAACTTATAACAGTTTTGAAACATACTTGCCATTTCAGTAACACTACTTACATCCCAATTATTTAGAGACTGGTTAAACTCATTACATTTGAAAAACATATAGTTCATATTGCCTACATCTTGAACTTCCCAACTATTAATATTTTGATTAAATTTGTAACAACTAGCAAACATAAATTGCATAATTGTAATTCCTCTAACATCCCATTTATCAAGAGGGTTGTTAAAATTATAACAATGCCAAAACATACTATCCATATTAGTAACACTACTTGTATCCCAACTATTAATGTTCTGGTCAAAATGTTCACAGTGCCAGAACATTAGTTTCATAGTTGTTACCTTACTAACATCCCATTTATCAAGTGGGCTATTGAACTTGATACAATGAGAAAACATACCTTCCATGTTATTCACGTTGCTAACATCCCACCCATTAAGGTTAATATTTAGGTAATCTGGATTAATTAAGTATTTTGTAGCTTCTTCAAATAGATGGGACATATCGGTAATAAGACAGGTATTCCATATTTCAGGTGGACCGATAGTATAATTATTATAACCGTTGTATCTGGGATCCAAATATCTAGTTAGTGCGAGTTGTAGCTCTATCTTACTTTTGGGTTTAAACCTAACCATATCTTCTATAATTTTGTATATTCCTTCCTCGTAATAACGAATCTCCAAAAGGAATAGTTGTAGGTATGCTGCGGAGTTAGACATTGTGATTTCTTTTCTTTTGTATTTGTGTGTGATATTTACATTTTTATATTAAATTAAATCAATTTTATATTAGTCTAATGATAGAAACTCGTAAACTAATTTATCATAGTCAGAAGTATGTTTAAATGCGTCCTGTGCTAGTATTTTTCTGTGTGCTATGGTTAGATGACAATAATCATCTATAAAATAATCATACTGAACCGGATTAGATAAAACATTCACGTGTTTATAATTTTTAGCAGAAGCCCGAAGTAATGAAACACCACCAATATCAATATTTTCAATACAATTCTGTTTTTCAAAAGGGTATAGATTTACGACTACCACCGAAAATATAGGGATTTTATAAGCATTAATCTGTTCTTTATGACTGGGTTTATCTAAATCTGCAAGTATACCTCCATATATTTTAGGGTGTAGTGTTTTCACACGCCCATCTAATATTTCTGGAAATTCTGTAAGTGTATGGATATTGATAATATTTTTATGATGAAACGTATCCATAGTTTTCAATAAAAAATTATAGGTACCACCAGTAGAATATATTTTATAATCATTTTCTAGAAGAAATAAAGCTATTTTATCTAAATTACTTTTATCATAAACAGACATTATCACATTTTTATTGTTTTTATCAGAATCATTAATCATTATAATAAATTTTAATTAAATATTTAAATACATTTTTAGGAACAATTATTAATATAATCTTTTTTATATTCTTCAAGATTTTGCACACCCATATCAAGATTACATGTCTGGCAGATTGGTTCAAGATTGTCTAGACTATTTTTTCCACCATAAAACACCGCTTTAATATGCCCACACTGAAAATTGTCATAATCAATAATTTTATCACAAACATAACACTTACCAATAAGGGAAGTTTCATTATGTTTTTTCCAAACATTTCTCCTTAGAACCTTTTTAATTTTAACACGTGTGCCAATTTGGATATGTTCCATCTGTTCGTAGTTGATTCCTGATTTAATTTTAAACAGGATACGTTCAATCCATTCAAATTGTTTATAAATACCTAGAACAAACGGTTTGTTTGGTTGCTTATTTTTACACCTATTAATAGATTTTTCAATATTAACAAAATGTTTAGAAATATTGGGACTAGAATATTGTTGCTGGTAGAATGTATTAAGTACTTCTATTTCGTGGATAAACAATCGGTAATCACCTTTGCACTTTTTAGAAAGATCGAGTTCTTCACTTCCAAGTTTAGTAAAAAGTTTGTCCATATTAAAATGCGGAATATTAGGTTTTTCAGAACGACTATGATAAACACTATAATTATTATTGATATATTCCTCTATCCTTTTAGAGAAAGATTTATAAATAACAAAATGGGGTGGAAGACAAACCTTTTTATTTTCATTCAATGCCTGATATTTTTTTTCTAGTTCATCTAGGTCTTTAACAATATAAATATCACAAAAAACATCAAATATTTTATCTGGATATTGTTTTGAAAGATTTTCGATACAATTAAGACGGTGCTGACCATCAATAATATCAAAATAACCATCAAGTAGTGTAAATGTTATGGAATTCGGAAAAAAAAATTCATCGTGATCTGCTAGATGTTTATTCTGGAATTCATTAATAGCATTAACATGACTATTATCAAGAAAACGTTGACATTCAGGTGTTCGAATTGGGATTTTAAATAGTTCTATATTAGTAACTCTAATTTTATAAAATGTCTTGCTTGAATAGAGAATAGAGCAATCAGCGGGAAGTGGTAGTTGGGCAATTTCCATTATGGTTAAATAGTAATAGTGTCTATTGTTTAAGTATAGCTACATAACTATTCCTGTATAATTAAATGGTGTGATTTGTCTTAGTTCTAATTCAACATCAGGCGTAATATATAGCGAATCAATAAATGCGGAAATATTCTCTTTTGTTATATTATTATTATTTCTTGTAAATTTTTTAAGGGTTTCGTATGGTTCAGGATAATTATTTTTTTTTAGTATAGAAACAATACCTTCAGCTACAACAACCCAGTTATTTGTCAGATCCAATTCTATTTTTGGGTTATTTACTTCTATTTTTTCCAGACCTGTTAGCAAGGATGAATAAGAAATCAAACAGTGACCGAATGATACGCCGATATTTCTACACACAGATGAATCTGTTAAATCTCGCTGTAGTCTTGAAATTGGTAGTTTTCTTGAAAAGAATTCAAGAAGGGTGTTGGCGAGCATAAGATTAGATTCGGCGTTTTCAAAATTAATTGGGTTAACTTTATGGGGCATTGTAGAAGAACCGACTTCACCTTTAATAATTTTTAGTTTAAAAACTTCTTTAGAAATATACATCCACATATCTCTAGATAGGTCAATAAGGATAGTGTTAATACGTTTTAAATTATCGAATAACCCACTGAGAGAATCGTAATGGTCGATTTGTGTGGTGTATTTGCTTCGATTAAGTCCGTAATTATTGATAAATTTGTCGGCGAATTTACTCCAATCTATTTCTGGATAGGCGATATGGTGTGCGTTAAAATTACCAACAGCGCCGCCGAATTTAGCATAAAGTTTTGTGTTAGAAAGAGATTCGAATTGTATTTCTAGTCGTTCGACAAAGACCATCATTTCTTTACCAAGTTTTGTAGGGGATGCGGGTTGTCCGTGTGTTTGGCTAAGTAGTGGGATATGATTCCATTTTTCTGCCAGAGTTTTTAGACTAGTAATGATATTAGTTATATTGGGGAGTATAAGTGCAGACATAGCTTCAGATATAGATAGAGGGAGTGCGGTATTGTTAATATCCTGCGAAGTAAGGGCAAAATGTATGAAATTTGTATGTGGGTTATTAATGAGTTTAAATCTGTTCCTGATATAATACTCGATTGCTTTAACGTCATGGTTGGTGGTACGTTCAATCTTTTTGATTTCGAGGGGGTCAAAGTTAGTATAGATATCAGTTAGTTCGCTTTTTTTAAATTTAACATTTTTTAATTCAGGGAGAACTTTACAAAGTTCCATAAAATAGTCAATTTCGACCTTTAGTCTATATCGAATTAATCCATATTCAGAGAAATAATCATTAAGTTTAGAACATTTATTATAATATCGGCCATCAATAGGCGAAATAGCTTTTATACTAAATTCATCCATAATGTAATATTTATTAGAGAATGCTATAAGTATATTTATTTATTCTAATTTATGATAACCCAGGAATAGAAACATTTTCTATATCATTAGCTACCATATTCTGCATTACCATCCTAGTAGCTGTAACCCAGCGTAGATTGTTAAAGATATTCGGGTAAGCATCACTGTGACTATAAGGGTAAATACCTACTGAGTCTCCCATTAAGTGAATCTGAGTAGCATAGTTATAGTCAACTGAAACAGCACTAGGAACAGAGGCAGTAGAACTTGAATCTGCTAATCTATATGTGGTACCTTGCTTATGGTCCATCTGCCATTTAATAGGGTCTGTTATCATCATCTTGATTTCAGCCTCCAAAGGAGCTAGACTATTATTCTTAAGCGTAGTAATAACACTAGAAGCAACCTTCCCGTAGAACGGCTGAGTGGCAGTTGCACTAGCTCCTATTGTAAATACTCCATTGATTGTCTTATCCATACGTCTACCAGTTTGCTGCCAATTACCTCCTGAGTTAGAACCCGACCTATTTGGTGAAATACTAGCAAAGTTATCAGATGAACTCATAACTCTAATGTCGAAACATTCTCCTAGGTTAGCAGGTATAGCGTCAGCACTAGATAGTCTCCCACCTTTGTGAGCTATATAAACTCCATACCATTTAGATGTGTCAATTCCAATTTGTACATAACATCTATTGCTAGAAGAAGTACTATTTACACCATGACTCCAATAGAACCATAGCGTATTATTAGAATCTATCTCTAATCCGAAGTTATCTTGATTACTAATAAACCCTTCACCATTGTTCCATATAGTTTGTCTTGAATTATTACCATCAGCTTTAAATACTATCGTAGTAGCCCAAGGTCTTGAACTTGAAGAGGTAGCTGTATATAAAGGATTTGAATTCTTTGTTATATAAGTACCATTACTTATACCTAAAGGCATCTTATCTGCATTAGCGTAAGTAGCATTATGTTTTAAATATTCACTACCTCCATTAAAATCTATAGCTTTAGTCCAATTGGTAACAAAACTTGATGCTGCTACTGGAGTAGGAATCTCAGACAATAAAGTCCAATCTATATTATCATAATCAAATGCTACAGATGAACCAGCATTATCATAAAACGCCAACACATCGATTGATGTAAGTCCATATCCTTGATCTCCAGTTTCAAATTTAGCTGCATTCCAATCTGAATAAATATCAGTACTAGCATTTTGGGAACTATGAGCTACACCCATTCTTATATTGTTCCCATCAGCAGTAATTTCAATTATTGCATTATAGTCAGCTAGCATACTTGTTATGTAAATAACGTTTGCACCTTGAATAGCACCACCCTGCATTACATTTAGAGTACCTCCACTTGCTCCACTCTTTTTGAATTTAACACATAGGTCATATTCAAATCCTGTATTGGAAGAAGAATTACCATCTTGAGTGTTATCCCAAGCTCCGTCCTTAACTCCAAATATGAAGCTAGAACCAATCTGTAGTTCATTAAACACATCTGTAAGGAATGCTCCAGTAATAACTATCCTTTCTCCAGCAGATAAATTTTCATCTATTGAATACCAGTTGTCATCTGTAACTTCAGTTGTCAAAGTTAGATCAGCCGGTCCTTCATTCGTTACTCCAGTAACTGAAATACTATAAGACGAACCGGCCAATACTAATGGTACATCCGCATAATCAGTTGAAGTTGCTCCATCAGTAAATTTAATAAACTTACCTGGTGCAACATCTGAAGGAATTACATATTGGAAATATGTTCCGGCATATCCTGGACCAGAACCACCACTTTGTGTTAATCCATCATTACTTGTTAATCCATTGCCATCAGAATCTATTATATTAACAAAGTCATTAGTTTGTAATGTTAGTCCATCTACATAAAATTTATAAGTTGAACCAGCATTAAATGTTACTGTATTAAAATCTAATACTGTAAGTCCACCATCTTGTGTAAACTTAATTGCACCACCTTGATCTACTAAAGTAAATTCATTACCAGCTAAATCAGCTAGTACATTAATAGTAATAGTTCCTTGAGCCGATCCAAAGTTATTTGCTTTAGTTACATTAATAACATGCTGAACAGATTGACCATAGCCATTAGAGATATCTTCTGCTGTTCCTATTATAGAATAACCATTGTCAGCATATCCGGTTGGAACATTTTGAATATTATACGTATTAGTATCTCCTGATGGCTTGTATTGAATATTAATTGCACTACCTTCTTGAACAATATATGTAATGTTATTGAACGTTGGAGCGTATCCGTAATCAGGTCCAGTCACTTGTTCATTCCATAATACATTGACACTATTGCCAAATACACCATGTTGTGGAGCAGTTGGACCAGCATGAACACCGTTTGTGTCCGGCATATACCAAGTAGTATTAGATAGATCATCTAAGAAAGTATGTGTATGGCTTGTGCCACCACCACCTTCGACCGTATCTACAAAATTTGATTCAGATTCATTTTTAAATAATGGGTAATAAAATGAACCATCTGGTGATTCAATATAATACCAAGCGGTTACATTTGAAAAAAATTCTGTAGCATCAATGCTATATTTAGTTAAAAATGGAATTTGTGAATAAGTGGAACCATATGCTTCCGCACCAAAGAAAAGATGTATAGGACCTGTAGTTGCATTTCCAAGTGTCATAATTTTTTCTCCATAAGTTTCATCCCACATTTCTAATGTATTGTTTGATAAATGTCTATACGAAACTAAAGTTGAATTATTATGTGTAGGGTTCCATTGACCACTTCCAGAATTATATAATGAATTAGACGTATTCATAATCCATCCTTGTGATGTTGCATGTTGTAGTATATACGTGCTATGCCACATCCATCGGTTAGTCATCACAAGATTTGTAGAATTTACTCCAGTTGATGCGCCTGTATAACCAATAGAGTAATATCTACCAGACCAAGTACCTGGTAGAGTCCATGTAAATTTTTCTCCAGGAGATATAGACATATTAGATTTTAATATAGTTTTCGGTTCAATACCATCAATCCATTCGTTGCTTTCACTATTGTCCAAATCATGAACGATAGTCCATCTTTCATTTCTCTCTTGTATAACTGGGAATTTAGCATTAGGTTGATTCTCTCCTCCAAAGAAAATAGTAACTGAATCACCAATCTGTGTTAAATTAGAACGACCTATAATCACTTCGCTACCACTTGTAATATCTAGTAGATACAAATAGTTATCATTACCATATCTTAGTGCTAAAGAGGTATTATTTGTAATATCCCACTGGTTGCTTGTAAAATCATTATTACTATTTATGGTTACACCAACCGAAGCTGATCCAGAAATTCTAGCAGAATTTCTTACATATTTGAATCCAACCCCCCAATTCAAGCTTGAAAAAATGTTATCTTCTGTTGTTTCTTCTTGGGTTCCGGTATAGATACCAATTATATATGAACCAGTATTATCGTGGGTCCATATAAATTCATGACCTTTTTCTAATGAATCGCCATTATAGAATGGTTGTAGGTCTTTTAAATCTGCTTCAATAGAAGAGACTAAAATTTGCTGGGTGGTTCTAGCACCATAAGAAATATACCAATTATTGGCCTGGACTGAGAGGATGTCATCTTCACTATTCAATCCAACTTCAGATGTTAAAAATTCTTTGTATTCAATTAAATCCATATTGAATGCGCCATTTAAACTATCATTCATAGAACTTAATGTATTTCCCGCAATAACTCCATTAATATAAACATTACTGTAAGTAAGACCTCTTAATTGTATTTTATTACTATTATTTTGTATAATATCAACTTTACTTCCATTAATTATAGATTTTAAATCATTAACATTGTATGTATTAATTACATTACCTCCGATACCATCCTTTAGATAAATTGTATGTTTTAGTGTATCGACGACAACATCTAAAACAGACACAGACATTACATGATTGCTAAACGGAAGTTCTGAATAATTTCCGGTTAAAGGTACCTTTACTGCCTTAGATCCTATAGATTGATAGGAGTTATCACCTAAACTTAGACGTAGATTACTTATATCTACTTCACTCAAATCAATCGCATAATCCTGACCTATAAATCCAACATCATCTATTTTTATTATATTTGTTTCATTATCAGCAAGATTTCCAACATCAGTTGTAATTAAGAAACCAATCTTTTCGGAGTTACTTACTAATCCGGTATTATGAACCTGTGTATCTAAAATTTCGCATATAAATTGTGCATCTGTATTTAAAGTTATTATAGTTCCGTCGTTATCAAAATTTTCATTTATTTGGATACTCGCTTTAGCATCTCCAATATTTCCTATACCCGTATAAGCGGAACGATTATTATTATATAATCCACAATCCCTTAATGTTGTGTTCGCGGCAGACCATGCACAGAACCCAGCATTCCAGTTACCATTCACTTCATTCTGTGAGAATTTGTTATTAATACCACCAATTACCAACATACCATTATTCGCATTATATGAACTAAAATTCATCGTAACTGTAATATTTTGACAACCACTAAGTGAACCAACCCCAAGATATATACCCGAGTCAATATTCTGAGCGGAAACATTACGAGTAATAAATCCATTTCCATTAATACCACAATCCGCTAATTTAATACCTCTTAGGTTATTTAGAACTTTATTACCTACAACCTGTAGATTTGTAATTGTTTCCAGTAACATAGCACCACCATTAGATGTGTCGGTTGAGGTATAAAACGCTTGTAGGTCTGCTTGTGTAGAATCATATCCAAGAGTAGTTGAAACAGATGATGCTACTACTGTATTTAGATTAGCTCCATTCCATCCATTATAGCGAAATTTACAATCTATTATATCAACACTTGCCGCACCGCCTGTTATGTTAATTGCATATTTGCCAGCATAATTAAATTCTATATTTTTAAATATAAATACCGCGGTATTATCTGTTCCTGTAAATTTAAGAAGATTATTATTAGCATTGGAATAATTAGCATATCTAATTTTAGTTCCATCAATTCCATAGAAACTTAAACTATGTGGTATAATTATAGAATCAGTAATAATATTATCTCCTTTAATGAATATTTTATTACCGGCTTCAGATGCCGTAATAGCAATTGCAAGAACAGTATATGGTCTTAGATTTGTACCATCTGAATCGGTGCCTACATAACTTGGATCAACATATAAATCATAGTAGCCAACTACATCAAGTGTTTCTAAATCATCAATATACGCTATCGTTTTATCTTCAAATCCTCTGTTTTGAATATCTGTTTGATACCGTACCTGTCCCCCGGTGACTGTATTATCTCCCTGACAAACTAGAAGCAACTCTAAATTCTCGTTTTGTGTATCTATTTTTCTAATAGAAGCATGATTTGTAGAACCAGCGAGAATATCTAAAGGGTGATCAAAAACCCATGATAGTGTCTGATTAACCACAAGACCATTGTGTTTTAAAATCTGATTATATACAGGAGTTCCATCAACCGATAGTTCGTATTTTAATCTAATATGTGCTGGAACCTCTTCGGCAACTACAGTAGTAATACCCATACAAGACATATTATTTTCAAAAAGGTCATTCCCCTCATAAGGTATAGCAGTACCTAGAACTGGTTGTCCGCCTAATTCTTTTACTCCATAAGGGCCAAATACTCTAGCTGAAGGTGCATATAAACCTGCGTCTGTTTGGTTTTCAGGTAATGACTGGTCTTTAATACCACCCCACATAGGATACCAATTCGTATTAGAGGACATATTAGTAAAATAAATATTTTCACTACCGGAAGACATTTTATGCTGTTCACCTAAATATATACTATTTAGTGTGGTCTCAATAGCTCTATCAGCTTCAACTTTATCAGTTATTGGGTTATATTTTATATGCTCCAGAGTTTGTTTTTCTCCTTCTGTAAAGATAACCGTATCACTTAAATCAACTTCACCTAATGCAAAATTTAATCTTTTAATAAGATTGGTTATTTGTATATTTGTTAAATTAGCCATTCTACTATATAATAAAAAAATAAAAAAAGAAATTAATAAATTTATAAATTGGAATTAAGTGCTAAACAAATATTTTATACTAACATTTGTATTAACCGCTGAAGAATTCACTATTCTTAATTTTATAAAATTAGCACATAAATTATATACCTGACCAAAAAATAAAAATCCATTACTGAATTCTCCGAATGCAATTGGTCCATAGAAATCCGCTTCTACATTCGTATCAGAAACCCATAATTCTACAGTACACGAACTATCTTCTGTAATAACAGTTGGAACTGTATTACTACTACCTTGGAATCCAACAATAGACATATGTCTTAAAGTTGTAACATCGTGTGTGTTACTAAATACAACGGTTGGTGCTAAAAGTGTTCCACCCGCAATAGCAATAGTATTCATAATAGTAAATGCGGTTTTGACAGGAGTAGAAGAATTATTATTACTTAAATCATCCGCAAGATTAACAACATGTATTTTCTCATAGCCTTCGGGGGTTCTAATAACAGGCATTATATTATATTATAATAAAATAATTTATTTTTTTTT
>JGI20155J14468_10001627_pt1 | contig 17397 bp, 24 predicted proteins | sample COG_05_FD_14468 | JGI IMG/M metagenome (IMG submission 14468) | reverse complement strand
TCCCTGAGATTGTAATCCAGCGTGATGTCAAATTCATGGGTGGTTCTAAGAACTTCGAATCTTGGATGTCAGATCACTACGCTTCGGTTGCTCGTGTAACTGGTGTTGATAACCTTGAAGATGTGTTTCATGTCGGTAACGGTTACGGACCTGAAGGGTCTTGCATTCAGAAGTTCACTCGAATGCATTCTGTCTCTGTTGGTGATGTCATTGTCAATGAGAAGTGTGGTACTGCTTGGATGGTTGACGGTGAGGGTTGGTCTAACGTTGATTTTGGGAGAGCGTTTTAGTGTATATTTTTAAAGATGTTCTTGGTAGATCAATGGTTCCTAGAACCTTATATGAATCGATGCTGGCTGAGCAAAGAGCAGTTCAAAGATGCCGAACTCCTATTGATGTAGATGGTATAGATGGGATGGATGACTTTGATTATTATCACGAAGTAGGTGAAATGCATTATAAGATGGCATCAGACCGAATAGAAGAAATGTATCTTGAGGATGTAGTGTAATGATCGGTCATGCAGTAGGTTGTGTTTACAAAAAACCAGTAGAAAAGGAAGTGAATATGTACGAGTCTGAATTAGAGACTTTTGTGGGTTTTGTGTTGTGTTCAATCATTGGTCTTGGTACCATCTTTTTGGCGCATTTCGTATGAAGGGTCGTCGCAGAAACAGAAACACGTGGGTTCCTGTAATCTCTCAGCTTGAGGAAGAATACATGGGAGGTGTTGAAGCCTTCGCAGTCGGAACTATGGTAGCTACTTTTATTTTGATAGGAATAGCCTTTATATGAGATTTAGACAAGAAATTACGGTTTGGGACAAAGCACCGTCAACCCCAAACCACACTTACATTACTGAAGGCAGTTATCTGATCGGTATTGTGCCACGTGGCACAACCGAAGCCTTTATGTTTTCGTCACCTAAAAAGCAATGGTCAGTATCCAGACGCAAATTTCGTGACCTCACCGCTAAAGAAAAACGTGCTATTACAGGAGATATATAAATGTTACGTCCAGAAGATTTTGAACCAAAAGCGTTTGAAGAGTTGATACGTATGGAATTAATTTACCAGTCTGAATTGCTAGATGATGGTGAACTAAAACTTGCCTTTGAACGAGTAATAGCGTATAATAGTATTCCCGGCACATATAAGGATGGAAAATATGACAACTAAGGTTAGTCTTGTAGGCATGACAGCACCAAGCGCAACCACTGGATGTGCTAGTGCCGCAGAATTGATTGCATATGCTGCTCGCGTAAGTAATCCAGCAAATCAGAATAATACTAAGACTGCTAAGAAGTTGTTAAAGTATCTGATCAAAGAAGGGCATTGGTCTCCGTTTGAGATGGTCAGTGTAACGATGGAAATTACCACGACTCGTGATATCAGTCGGCAGATCCTGCGGCATCGGTCTTTTTCGTTTCAGGAGTTCAGTCAACGCTATGCGGTCAGTGAATCGTTTACTACTAAGCGAGAAGCCCGTAAGCAGCACCTCACGAATCGGCAGTTAAGTACTGTTGACGAGGATGTTGCAAAGCAGGCCAAGGCTCAAGAAGTGTTCAACGAGATGCAGGCTGAAGTGTGCAAGACAGCTAAAGATTACTATGAGATGGCGTTAAACACTGGTATCGCTAAAGAGCAAGCTCGTGCGTTATTACCAGAAGGATTGACCGAGACCACTCTGTATATGTCTGGTACTCTACGCTCATGGGTTCATTATTGCGATTTACGAATGGGGCATGGTACTCAGAAAGAACATATGGACGTGGCTAAGATTGCATGGGAAATTCTTGGCACACACTTTCCGGATGTGACAGGAGCTGTTGAGGAGATGAATAGTGAACGGTAAAAAAGCTAAGTTGTTGAGAAAGTACGGAAGGGTTGAAAAGAAGGCTAAAAAGGTGTATAATGGTCTTTCACACATCGAGCGTGGTATTCTCAAGGATGTGGTAAAATTCAATATAGAGAGAAAGAAAACCATATGAATGTATTTTATCTTCATCGTGATCCTAATATCTGTGCCCAGATGCATTGTGACAAACATGTTGTGAAAATGTGTATTGAGTATGCCCAGTTAATGAGCACCGCACATAGGGTAATTGATGGTGATTTGTGGTATGGTCGAACTACTAATGGCAGAAAGATCGCAAGATACTTTCATCCTGACTCTATAATGAATCAATCGTTGTACAAAGCGTCCCATATCAATCATCCATCTAATGTGTGGCTTCGTGAGAATGCGGAAAACTACACTTGGCTGTATGATATGTGGACGGCTCTTTGCGGAGAGTATAAATATCGCTATGGTAAGACACACGAATCGTTTCGGAAGTTAGAGTATTATTTGGTTATCCCTCCAATGAAAATTTCATTAGAGCGTTTTACAGAACCTACTCCTGCTATGGGTGCATTTCCGCAATGCATTGTTGAGGATGATTCTATGACTTCTTACAGAAATTATTATTGGGAAGCGAAATACGACATTTCAAAATGGACCAAACGCGACAAGCCGGAGTGGTGGAATGAACGGGAAAGGATCAAAGCAGAGACCTCGTGCGATCTCTGATACAGATTACGAGAATAATTGGGATAGGATTTTTGGTATGAAAGACAAAGAAAAAACTACACACAATCAAGTGTCTAGGCACTGGTCTGATAATGGTAAGAAAGAAGCTGTTGTCATCTTTAAAGATCCTGGCTTTGAGATTGAACTGTATGAACAGTCTCGGTATATCAGAACGGTGGAATGTCATGACAAGTCACTGAGTTATGCCGAAGATGTGGCTGAGAACTTTTGTTTGGGAATACTATTATGAAGGTTGTAGTAGCTGGCTATGGTCCTGTTGGGCAAGCGGTTGTGAGTGCGCTAGAGAATCATCCTGGTGATATTGATATTTTTGTTGATGATCCACAAAAGGGCTTTAATTTCGAACCCCATTCTAATCTAACACCAGTTGATGCTGTTGTTATTAGCGTTGCGACACCAGCCTTGCCCGATGGTCGATGTGATACGTCTAATGTTGCCGCAGTGCTAGACAAGTACTATGCGTTAAATTCAGACACCAAGTTTCTAATCAAGTCAGCAGTTGATCCTTTGTGGTTGAGTGGTATTCACGAGACTGCTAATTCGCTTCTTGATAGGCATTTCAATTTGACATACTGCCCTGAGTTTCTGGGTGGCTCTAATATGCATCGTGATACCACAGCGGAGTTCATGGGGCAGAAATTCGCAATCTATGGCGGTGACGCATGTAGATTCTGGGACGAACTGTTCAGACCTGTTCTGCCCGAGTTAAAAGATGTGCGATATACTACGCTTGAACAAGCGGCCTTTTCTAAGTATGTTGAGAACTGTTTTCTAGCAACTAAGGTAACATTCTTTAATGAAATGTACGAGATCTTTAATAATTGTGGATTTGAAGGATTTGACGGAATGGTTGAAGCCATCACATTAGATCCTAGAATCGGATGGTCGCACACTCAAGTACCAGGTCCTGACGGTAAGTTTGGATATGGCGGGCATTGTTTTCCAAAAGATATGGCTGCATTAAGAACAATCGCAGCGGACGTAGGGCAAGGTTCAGATCTTCTTGATGTTGTCGTTGAGCTAAATGAGAAACACCGCTATTCCTAATGAAAAAAGTTATACACTACCATCAGCTAGATCATCCTGATAGAGAACGTTTACTGAGTCAGATCGACAAGTATAAGAGTAAAGATCAAGGGTTGACTTCTGTTATATTAACAGCCGCGGATTGTAATGTGTATCAACCCTACTATCGAGGTTCAAAATTTGAGCATTACGAAGATTTTGAAAGACTTAGGAAAGATCTAGTACCGTGGGTTCGAAACTTATTAAAAGACAATAGGTATTGGATACCAAAATCTTGTTGGGCTTTAGATTATGAGAACGGCGAAGGTGCTTGGACACATACTCATCATAACACTGATTATTCATTGATTTGGTACTTGCGCGCCGACGAAGGATGTGCTACAATAGAGTTCTTCGATCCAGATGTATCAGTACAGCCTACAGAAGGAATGGCATTATTATTTTTAGGCAGCCATAAACACGGTGTGTTACCTAATATTGATATTAATGCGCGAAGAACATGTTTGGTATTTGATCTTATAAAGATCGAAGATGCGCCCAGAAAGCCACAAAAACGTGGTTTTTACGATGTAGACGAGGAGTTTTTATAGTGGCTAAGATAGCAAAAAGATTCACCCCCAAGAAAAAGAAGACGCTTACTCCCGAACCTAACTGGGATAAGCTAGCCAAAGCCAAGACCGAAGACGATAAGTATGCTGCTTGGCTTGATTGCGAGGACTTCTGCCGGTATGAGTTAACCGACCGTGAAATAATTCATGCCATGCGGCGATGGATTGAACTTGAGTCTGGTTGGAATCTAGCCGAAGAGTCTAGACTGATACCAGAAACGTATATCACTTCGTTTGCTCGCAACGGTTGGAAAGCACGAAAGCTGGGCTACATTCCCGCCAAAGTAAAAGCTAATCTAGACAAGTACTGTAAGCCTGTAGTACTAAGAGCCCAGGAACTGAAAGCCGCTTTATCTCCAGACACCGTTAACTTTGATCACTTAGAAGCTGATGACCCATGGCATCCTACGAAGGTAAAAGCTTGGATAAAAAAATGGTCTGACTATGAGAAAAGTCTTGATCCCGAATCCAAAGATCCTAAGATCCGTATGGAGTTTCAAACTGCTCATACGTATGTAAAGAATATGAACACCTACTTACGTTCAAGTGTTTGGCTTGATTCACATTGGGGTGAAAATAGGGAGCATCGTGTCTTGCAGGTGTGTAAAGCAATGGCTTATGAAGCTGACGGAATGCCCAAACGATCCGTTGGTACTTACTACCCAGACATGGGTGCAATTTGGACTAAGGAGATGCAACAAGATGCAATTAGGTGAACTAATGCTTTCAAAACAGAAATTCACTCGCATGATCGAAGACTGTGTACGCACGAAACGATTAACATATATTGACGCTGTTGTGGATATATGTGAAAAGAACAAATTAGAAATTGAGGATATAAAGAAATATATTTCTGATCCTGTCAAAGAAAAAATAGAAGCCGAAGCTAGGCGTCTAAACTTTTTACCTCGTGGTAATGAATTGCCTCTTGGTTAAAAACCTCTTGACACCAGAGGTTAAATGGTGTACTATATACACTTACATTATGAATAAAGTGGATAATCTGAAAATTAAAATACACTGTAATACTAAGGAAATACAATATGTCGTTTGAAAATCTAAAACGTTCCAAAGGGAACTCCATTGCTAAACTCGTATCCGCTGCTGGCGGTGAGTCTGGTCCTACCGAAAAGAAATCCTATGTAGATGAGCGCATCTGGAAACCTACTGTTGATAAAGCAGGCAATGGTTATGCAGTACTGCGGTTTCTACCTGCTGCTGAAGGTAATGATTTGCCTTGGGTACGCTACTGGGATCATGGCTTTAAAGGTCCTACGGGGCAATGGTACATCGAGAAGTCTTTGACTTCAATCGGGCAACAAGATCCAGTCTCAGAGTCTAACTCTAAGCTCTGGAACTCTGGTGATGATCGTGATAAGGATATCGCTCGTGAACGTAAGCGTAGGTTACACTATGTCTCCAACGTCTTGGTAGAGAGCGATCCAAGCAATCCTGCTAATGAAGGGCAAGTGTTCTTGTTCGTCTATGGTAAGAAAATCTTTGATAAGATCATGGATGTAATGCAACCACAATTTCAGGATGAAGATCCTGTCAACCCATTTGATTTCTGGGAAGGTGCTTCTTTTAAACTGAAGATCCGAAATGTGGAAGGCTATCGCAACTATGATAAGTCAGAGTTTGCTTCACCAGCCGCGTTGTCTGAGTCTGATGCTGAATTAGAAGAGATCTATGATCGCATCTATGATATCTCTGAGTTTAGTGATCCAGCAAGCTACAAGACTTATGATGAGTTGTCTGCACGATTAGCTCTGGTACTCGGGCAAGTAGCCTCACCGCAACGTGCTGACTTGGCGTTTGCATCTGAACCTGCACCAATGAAAGCAGCACCTGCACCTGTAGTTGCGGCCTCTGCTGATGCAGAAGAAGATGACACCATGTCATACTTTGCTAAACTAGCTGCTGAGGAGTAAAGCGTTATAGCCCTATAGTTTAGATGGCCTAGAACGCTCCGTTCTCAACGGGGAAACTCCGGTTCGAATCCGGCTAGGGCTGCCATACAAGGGAGATCAGAAATGGTCTCCCTTTTTTTATGCTGCGGAATAAGCGTCTGCTCTAGATCCATTAGACACGGTGGGTCTAAGACTTCCACTGCCACTAGAGTAAGACGTTTGCGATGTCTGTTGTACTTTCTTATATGAGTTGTCGGGTGCGTTGATGATAGTGGTGGTGGTCATTTCACGACTAGCTATTGTAGCATCACCAATTCTCTCTCCTCTATCTACGTTAGTACCAGAACCATTATTTTTTAAGTCTTGGTTTCCAATAATGGTTTGAGATCCTTTAGCTGCTTCAACCATTCTTTCTACACCTTCACCACTGAGTGCTGCTGTGCCTTCACCTATTGTTTTAAATGCACCGCCAAGCTGCTTGAGAGGAACACTCTTCAATCCCCTTCCAAAATCCATTTCCGGTGTTGCACCAAACCATTCGTCGCCTTCTGGTTGAATACCACCTCGCCACATTTTAGTAAACAAAGGTATTGCATATGCTGAAGCTTTTGCAATCTCGTCTATATTGTCGATAAGATTGTCCATATCAGTCTCAGCTAGATCTCTTACACCAGCACCCATATCAGCAATAGCCGCACTAGCCACAGAGAAGTCGCCCAAGTTGCTATAGTCTACTCCCATAAGAGTGTTCAAAGCATCTGCTGTTTGCTCGAATACGTTCGGTCCTTCGTTATCACCAAAGAAACTACCTATTGCATCACTGACAGCACTTAAACCCTTCGCACCAAGCAACACCGCAATACCAGCGCCGACTGATGCTGCTGCAGGTAAGAAGTCTAACAGATTACCAAAGCCCTCAATGCTTGCTATAGCCTGCATTCCTTCGGCTGTATTAACTAATATATCTCGTAGCCCAGATCCATCTGCGCCTAATGCTCCTAGTAAACCGGTGGCTCCTATTACAGCCGTAAAGAATCCTGCTAACCCAGCGCCCAGCATTGGCAACCCCACCAAAGCAGCCGAACCAAATGCACTACCAAATGCGATAAGAGCGCCGAATGCTGCTAGTGATTGCCCACTAAACGCTCCCAGGCCTTCTCCTAGATTGATCATCATCGATTTTACCGAAGAACCATCGGCTCCCAGCAAAGACATACCTTTGTCGCCTAGTGCTATACCAGCAAAGAATGCACCTAGCCCAGCACCGAAGAATCCCATTTTCAGAGCCCCTTTCATACTGCCAAACTTCGCTCCAATTGCAGCGGCTACACCCATCTTAAGAAGACCTTCAGTAGGTGTCTCTGCGAATGCTTCACCAAGAGTGATCATATTCTTCTTGGTAGTCTGCATGTCGGCGCCAATCATCGCCTGTGCTTTATCACCAATTGCTAAACCAGCAAAGAATGCTCCGATACCTACACCAAGAGCGCCAAGCCCGACGGCTGCACCCGCAAGATTACCAAACGAAGAACCGAACGAAGAACCAAGCGCATCTTTAAATGAGCTGCCTTTCTTTTTCTTTCCTGCGGGTGCACGGTCATCTGCACCTGGAGCCTCGCCACCTTCGCCTTGAGTCTCAGCATCGTCCAAGGCTCTTTGAGTAGCATCAGCCCGAAGCTGCTCTTGAAACGCAGTCATGTTATCGGACTGTAAGTCCAGATATTCTGTCTGGAGTTCTAGTTCTTCAACAACGTTTGATAATGTGGTCTTAGCCATTTTTCTCTCTTGCCTGTTTTTCTTCTTCTAGAGCGTCCATTAGCATAATAAGTTGAATCTCGCGTTCCCAAGGAAGCATGTTATCTAATTCTGTTAAACTGTATTTATGATGCCTCTGCAATAAAAAGTTAGTTTTATAGTGATTAACTAACTCTTCGTGGGAGAGGCATACTAAAAAAAATTCTGGATTCCTTTTACTTCGATCTCGTTATGTTCACCGCAAGCACTACAATCAAAAACTATTGTATGCTCAATCTGAGGCATTGATCTGACGAAATCACTCAACAATACAAACTGTGTACTGGTCATACTTTCTAGAAAGGCGTATATAGCTTCTTTTGGCTCATCTGAAATATCAATCCTTTCACCGTTTGAGATGACTGCACTAATACAAGACGACATAATATTAAATGCTATCTCTGCTTGGTCGTCTGTTTCTTCGCTCTGATCCTCTTGAAATCCAGGCCATTGCATCTCAACACTGACGGTTTCAGAAATTTCAATGATCTTCTCTACGTCATGAACAGGGCACTCAATCTTATCAAGATCTATCGTGGTTTCGTTTTTTTGTTTACATTCTGAACAAGGCATCTGCAAGGTAACTTTTTCGCCAACAGATTTAGCGCGAATCTTAATAAAAAGATATTCAAGGTCAAAAGTGGTGAGTTTATTAATCTGGGCTTTACCATCAGTACACGCGACTATCGTGTTGGTAATAGCAGTCATCATTTCAGTAGGATCACCACTCTCGTTTGCTAGAAGAAGAATCTTTTCTTCTTTTACGAGATATGGGCGATACTTTAGTTTTTTACCAGTTGAAGGGACTTTCAGTTCGTACTTAGGTACGTCATTCAAGATAGGTAGTGCCATTATTACAACTCCATTATATTATAAAGGTTTTCCGTTTACAAAGATTGATGATTTCTGTTTACCATTTTCTACTTTTTCACCTTTCCAGTTTTTGTATTCAAACTCTACTGTGATGGTGGTAATGTCATCGCCGCCGTCTTGCAATTCAGTTGATGTCACTGACTTAGGAAAGGCGCGATCAATTGACCAATGATAATTAGCGATAGCTTTATTGCCAATATCAATGTCAAGATCGAAGCTCAGATTGATAGGACCAAGTTTCTTTTCAAATTGCTTATTGAATAGAGGATAACTTTGCCCGCGCTCTAGCTGATAGATGTGAATTGGTTTGGTGTACTGATCAGGATATCTAGCACTAAAACTGTTCTCTGCTTCTGAATATTCTGGAAGAATAAACTGTTGCCAGCTTTCAAAGTATTCTCGTACTTTCTGATCATTCAATACACGGAACGTGGCTGATAGAGGTGTTATGGCGTAACCATGTACAACCTCTTGCGTCTGATTACCTAAGGTTCTCTGTACAGAGGACATCTGTCTTGAAGGTAATGATATCTGCGAACACAATAATCCAAGATCGTAAGCATTAATGCCTTTAATAGTAGGAAACTTGACAAAGAACAAATTGCCCTTAGTGAATCCTCCGCCTGAGTTGACCGCAGATTTAAACTCATCTATTGAACCTAGCTTAAGCATTTATCTTATTCCTTGAATCTTTGTATACTTGGCTCTTGTTACCGTTCCATTGTGCTGTTGGTAAAAACGTGGCAATTTCCCATTCGGGTGCTGGTACAACAGCAAATTGGCCTTCTACCTGACTTGTCAAATAGTGTTTGAAGCAGGGCTTAAAGTATTTCATTTTAGCTGCACGATTTAAATATGAATATTTAACATTAAACTTAGTGTTTTCATTATATCTTTTGTCAGTGGTAATATCCATTAGCCCATCAAGAAATTTAGCTCTCAACGGTATTGGTAAGTAATGTAGATTAAGCCCATAAAAGCCTTTCTCTGCTGGACCTACAATGATAACTAAAGGAAACGAATCCCAATACGGCAGTGTGTCTTTGTTCTTGGCATCATAGAAATACATAGCCATTGAACCTGGTATCGCAGAAGATGTCATTTGAATCTCATCTTCTCGCATTAAACTGCGCCTATTTACGCGCATTCGTTGCACTTTCTTGCGGAACCAATCACGCGACTGTTTAGTGCGCGGGTTGATACCAGCACGAAAGGCTTCTTGTTCTACTGTTTGAAATAATCCCATGAATCTATTTAGTCTTTTTCCTAGTAAAAGGTTTCATTTTTTTAAGTGGCTTCAACGCTTTAGGCATAATGCCCTTATTTCTTAATTCGATCTCTGTCCATATCTCAAACTTCCAACCGCGATCTTTTGCATATTCCTGTGCTGCTTCCCACTTGTTCATGTTCTTAACATATGTTAATGCTTCAGTCATATATTTCTTGTTGCGAACATTGACTTTCTTAGGCGCTGTGGTTTCTTTGTTTGGCTTCACTTCTATCAACGTAGTACTGCCGTCTTTCCATGTCACCTTGAAGTCCATAAAGTAACGATGGTACTTGTTATCAACATCATACATGTATGGTATCACAGTCTCTTCGCTCGACCATGATTTAATATCATTTGATTCGTCAAAGTATTTCATACAATGGCGCTCCCACATTGAGCGATATACGACCGCTGTAGGATCTCCTGCGTATTTCTTAGGGTTTTTGGGTTTATATCTACCAGAGTATGCCATCAAATCACTATAAATAACCTTATTAAAACCTATTTAGAGTAATAGAAATGGCAGAATCCAAAGATAATCCATCTGCACTGGATAGAATTACAGCAGTTGGCAGAGCAATTACAGGAGTACCCGAATTAGAGCCTAACACCAAAGATGAAGAGGTTGTTATTGCTCAAGAAACTGCTAATGACGATGAGAATCCTACACCAGAACAGCCGACTCAAGATCAGACGGATGCGAATAGAAATTTTAAGTTTCCTTTAAGCATTGGCTCTGAATATCCTGCAAGAATTATCTTTCGTGTTATAAAGATAGAAGGTGAAGATGTTCTTGCGAAACTGGGTATAGACAAAGCCATAGAGTCTGTTGATGCTGCTTTCGATTTTTTAGGTTTAACCGAAAGCAAAGCCGATGAAACTGTAGACGGAGAAACCAAAAAAGAAATTATTGAAGACAGCAATAAGAAACAGAAAGAGCTTGTCAGCTATCAAAACAACACTGGTGGCGAAACCTTAGGAACAATCACACTTCCTTTACAGAAAGCTTTGAATTACTCGGACGCCGCTCAATATGATACAGTAGATCTTGGTGTACTCGGGGCTATAAGTGAAGACGGTTTGCAAGGGCGAAATGCTTTAGCGGGTATGTCTAATGCTGATGGAAGTCTTCAACAAGCGATAGGCGGATTAGGTGCTCAATTGTTAGCTAAGAATGCGACCGGTCTTTTGGGCGCGGGCGCAGGTTTGTTGACTGGCGGCGGAGTTGGTGGTGCCGGAGTTGGCGCCATACTCGGTGGTGCCCTCGATACTGGCTTGGGCGGTGCTGTCGGTGGCGCTACGCGAATAGCGTCTGCTCCTAATGCGAGATCTTTGTTTAAAAGCGTTGGTATGCGAAAGTTTAGTTTTGATTTTCAGATGGTTGCTAATTCGCCCGAAGAACAAAAACAAATCAAAGCAATTGTCAAGATGTTTCGTCAAGAATTATATCCTGAAAAAATTGCTATAGGCTCAAGCGGTGTTCCTTTAGGATATAAGTTTCCTAATCTCTTTGAAATTGAAGTTAAAAATAAATTTGGTCAAAATCCAGGATTTAAAATACAGAGGTGCTATCTCGAAAATGTTACAACAGCATTTAACGAAACATCGCGAGGAATGTACAGTGATGGGCAATTTATTGATGTTAGCGTTGCGGTCACCTTCGTAGAAATTGTAGCACTTGATAAACAGAAAGTAAGGTTGGGTTACTAATGTCAAATTATTTTGAGAATTTTCAAAAGGTTCTATATCTCTTCGGCAATGAAATTACGCCCGTTGCGATGCAGAACATATCCAAATATGTCAATCTACTTGATGAAATAGGCGATCAAATATCTGCGTATATCGAATACGAGATCAAAGACTTTGATCGCCCAGATACCTTATCGTATTCGCTTTATAATAGTAGCAAATATGATTGGACTTTCTTCTTGATGAATCCTAGAATTCGTGAACAGGGCTGGCCATTGCCGCTGCAAGATGTCTATAAGAAGGGCCTTACTTCTTTGTATAAAGACTGGACAAGTAAGTTAGATATTAGTACTGCTGACTCTGCTGCTGAATTTGCAAAAATATATCCAGTAGGGCAAGAAGTAATTTTGGGTGGTAAGTTTCTGTATGTGAAATCTAAAAACGTTCAGTTAGGCGAGATAACCTTTTACTCTAAAAACTATAGCCCAGACAGTGATTTTTCAGGAAACACCTTTGTACAATATACAGATGGCGAATATCCACTCACTCTTCAAAGCACAGTGCGTGAAGCCTTTGGCACAAACTACTATAGAACAGTAGACAGTGACAAGGTTATGGATCTATATTTTCCTAAAGAAGGAGAGGTCCCTCTTGCAGTAACGAACTTAGAGTATCTGATTGCAGAAAACGACAAGTTAAAAAATATTCGAGTTATCAAAGCCGATCTTATCGAGCAAGTTATCGGATCATTTAGATCGCAGATAGGCGGAAAATGAGCAATCAGTCGCAATTCACTATCCTAGAAGCCGTTGTTATAATGTCAAAGGGCGAAGGAAACCCAGTAGAAGTTGATATTAGTGCTTCTATATTAGAGTTTCAAACGTGGGAACACATTCAAAAGCCCTACGTTGATGCTCGCTTGATTTTTCTTGATGATTTTGGTATGAAAGATACATTATCAGTGAAAGGAACAGAGCGACTAAAAATAACATTTGGTGATCCTCAGAATATAGAAACACCTGCGTTTACTAAATTCTTCTTTTTCAGCCGACTCAACGATACAGTAAAGCAAGGCGACCGAAGTGAATATATTTCTCTTGAACTTGTTGAGGAACATGTGTACGTTGATGCAGTCAAACAAATAAGCCGATCGTACACAGGCAATTTTGAAGATATATGTGAACTGATTTTAGGTGTTGATCTCGGTAGACCTGTCATTAGAAATAAATTTGAAGGTAGCGCACAGGGTATTAGAAAAGTAATTGTGCCTTATATGAGCCCACTCGAAGCTGTCCAATGGCTGTTGTCTCGTGCTACAACAAGAACTGGTAGCCCTCTCTATATTCACAGTACATTGTATAGTAATAGTCTACTCATGTCTGATTTAGACAGTCTTATGAAGGTGCCTGTTCGCAATCCGGACACGCCTTTAAGATACTCAAGTGCTATTTCTTCTGTAGATGCTCAAGAACAGAACAGAGCAAAATATTATAACATCATACAATACAATGAACAGAACGGTGATGATATGATGTCTATGTACGAGAATGGTAATATAGGTTCATACTATTCTAACATCGATGCAGGCACAGGCATCACTTCGGGAGATCATATATCTGTTCGTGATATCATCGACGAATTTTATAACAACAGCTTAATTTCACCAGAATCATCTCAGACAGTCTATGATCCTCTGTTAGAGATTCAGGGTACATTATCCGATGAATATAACTCTATGAATATCTTTCAAGTAACCTCATCTAATACCTACAACCAATTTCAAAGCTATCATGATGAGGCTTCTCTGTTGGATAATAACGACAACATAGCAGAGTCTAAACTAAAAGTCAAGAACAAAATCATTCGTTCTATTCTGAAGAAAAATGTCATTGATATTGGTATTGAAGGCGCTTTGATAATGGAGGCTAAGATTTCAGCGGGTGATAGAGTTCGTATGATATTCTTGAACTCTAATACTGAAGCTGATAATGGTGATGCGTATGATCAGATAGATAAGAGAAAGAGTGGTGATTATTTTATCTTAGCATTAAATCATAAATTTTCTAATGACACACACATGGTAACCTCTCGGTTAACTAAAATTGGCGAACTGCCTAAAGACTATTCCGTATGAACGTATTAAGACCTATACAAAAAGAATTCTACGGCGACGATCAACGATGGTTTCTTGGCTATGTTATCAATGCAGCACCACCTGCTGGTCTTGAAGGGCGAGTAAAGATTCGTATTATCGGCGTACATAATGCTGACACTGGTGAAATACCAGAAGCGGACTTACCATGGGCACAAGTGTTGATACCCACAACAGAAGGCGGATCATCAGGTATTGGTAGAATACCTCAATTGACCAAAGGAGCATTTGTCTTTGGTATGTTTCTTGATGGTATGTCCTCTCAGATACCTCTTGTAATAGGCTCTATGCCACACACAGAACTACCGTCGGATGTTCAAAAATTGCGTAGAGTAGATCCCCGAAATAGTGGATTTGAATACGAGCAAAACAGAATACAGAACGTTGTTATCCAACCTATATTTCAAGACGATATTCCTTTTGGTGATCTTGGTACACGAAGACTCCAATCTATGAAGTTTTTTATTGACAATGGATACACTGTTATGCATGCCGCTGCGATTACGGGGGCTTTGCAAGCAGTCTCTCAGTTTAATACGTATAATCTGGAAGAATCAACCGGTATTGCTAAATGGAATAAGGATGGATCTATTGGTAGTAGATATGCAGGCTTACTCCAGTTCTCACAGTCGTATCGACCACATTCTAATTGGAAACTATTTTCTGTTCAATTACAATACGTTCTGTTTGAATTGAGAACTAGATTCAATTTAGCCAACAGCAAATTGATTTCGACTAATAATATTAAGGATGCGAGCATAGTGGTTAATAAGTTTTATTTAGACAAAGGCGGCGTATCGGATCAAATTGCTCAAAGAGCGTATGAGGAAATTACAAGTGCCTAAAATATTAGATGACGCGGGCAAAATAGTTAACGTTAGTCAAAAGAAAGCGGACGATATAGTCTCAACACGAGCCAACAAAGCTTTGACTGATAACGCTGCGACGGCTACTGAAAAATTAAAAAATAGTGCGAGCATTGCAGCCACTTCAATTTCTACGAAGAATTTAGATGCTACCGCCGATAAAGCCATAGCAGCATTCACTGACGCCGAAGCGTCTGTTGGTGGGCAAGTGGCGGGTGCAATCGAAGGTGGGATGGAGAATCTTACTGCAAAAGTTGACGGTTATAAACAGGAACTAACTGATGCGAAGGATACAGTTACAGGGCTTCTGAATGGTGATACTACCTCTCTAGAGAACATGTCCACTGATATGATAAACGGTGCTATAGCGGGGCTAGCATCTAAGTTTGGCACCAAAGTTCAAATCGAATATGAAACAGATCCTGTCACAGGCATCACTGTTCCTGTTACAGCTTCGCTCGAAGCAGATCCTACATCAGGTGCAATCAGCGGGCTTCTAGCTATTATTACTGGTTTGGGGGCTGATCTAAGTAATCTAGATCCTGCCGCACTAGCAGCCGAGTTAGATCCTGCTAAACTTGCAGAGAATTTTAAAGGTGAACTTCAAAACATTGTCACTGACGTATCTCCTTCCGGTTTATTGTCTGCTGGTAAAGATCTAGCCGAAGGTAAGATCGGTGCATTCACCTCAGACAGTATTAGTGCATTAGCCTCACAAGCCATAACTTCTGTTACAAAGGACATTAGAAGCACTGTTGGATCTGCGTTAGCCGGTGCTGCAAATCTAAACAAGACTGTTAACTACACTACAATTGTACAGACAGGTGGTACTGGTACAGAACTAGATCCATTCACGTTTGATTCTGCTGTCAGCACTGTAACTGGTGTTGTAGGTGGTGTCGGATCTATATTCGAAACTGACTCGGCCAACTTTAATCAGGCTATGAAATATGTAGACAGCGATGGCAGGGCTGATATAGCATCACGTATAACAAAAGATAATGAAATCGTTCAGAACTTGGAGACTGCTAAGAAAGATCTGTCAACATTGTCTGGCGGCAAAGACGGTGCGACAGTATTAGCAGCAACACAACAACAGGTTGCTGCTCGGGCTGAATACAATAGCAACGCATCAGAATACAAAACTATCGTGAAAACACGAGTAGGTAAAGGATCTGAAACAGGTATCATACAGGGTCTTAGTACCGACACACTTACTGACGTTAAAAAACAAATCAAAGGGTTTGCATCAGGCATTACGGACGAAAATGTCGAAAAGGTTATTGTATTGTCACAGGGTGATGCCGCCGACGAAAGCGAAGCTATTAGAATTCTAACTGATGCCAGTGGTAAATCGTTTGAGGTTATTGTAGCATTTTTAAAGACAATAGATACCACAATATACAATGCAACTAAACCTGCTTTAACGGGCGTAGTATTTGAAGCGCCTTACGAGATAGGCTCATTTCAAAAAGCATGGAATAAAGGGCTTAACGATCCAGTCTTTCCTTATGTATCATCTGTAGAAGAACTTCAGGCCGAGATTCGAAACATTGGCAGAGAAATTATTGATGTTATTGTACATTGGACAGAAACACATACCAACAAAAACATAGGCAGCGAAGAGATTAACGCTTGGCATTTGAAAGCGGGATTGGATGGGATTGGATATCATTATGTATGTCGAAGAGATGGATCATTGCAGCGTGGAAGACCAGTCAACATAGAAGGGCAGCACACACCAGGATTAGATGCTGAAAGTATAGGCTTCGTGTTTGTTGGTGGTATTAATGCACCGACAGGAACTCCTAATGCGTCGAACTTCTTATCAGCACAATCGCTCACAAGAAGTCAGTTAAATACTTTCGATCATTTTTGTCGCGCAAATTACAAGACACAGCCCGGTATTAAAATAGTAGGGCACAATGATGTAGATGTATCAGGATTAAATGTAGATCCTGGTTTTGATGTAACAGATTATGTACGTACTCGTTTCGGTAAGGAAAACTCTTAATGACTAACACAGTTGACGATTTAGAAGGCAGAAAAAAATATCTTGATGAGGGGCAAGAAGTAACCGAAGGTGTCGCATTAGATGGTACTTCAGATCCTACAGGAGACTATCCAAAACGCGATTATTTCTTTGGCTCTAGTATTAACAAAGCCGCAGTTGGTTCAAAGGTAAATAATCTGAGTTTGGGTGGTAGTGAATTAGGTGTTAATCTAGATCTTCCTGAGCAAAAGCCTTCGCAGTATCCTTTTAATCAAGTACAGGAAACGGAGTCTGGGCATGTCATTGAAGTCGATGATACTCCTGGAGGTGAACGCATTCTTATCAAGCATCGATCTGGTGCTGGTATGGAACTCCGTGCTGACGGTAGTGTTTTGATATCATCTCAGAAGCAGACAGTTCAAGTCACGGGCGGTGACGCAACGGTGATAGTAGAAGGTGAAGGCAATCTAATCTACAAGGGTGATGTTAATTTACGTGTTGCGGGCGACTTCAATGTAGATGTAGATGGCAATTATAATCTAGAGGTGGCTGGTGACAAGATAGAGAACATTAAAGGGCGTCACACCAAAGTAGTCAATCGTGATCAGAACTACACTGTCAGAGG
>JGI20155J14468_10001622_pt1 | contig 17434 bp, 6 predicted proteins | sample COG_05_FD_14468 | JGI IMG/M metagenome (IMG submission 14468) | reverse complement strand
CGGAGATATACGACCGTATGACACAGGCGCGTCGCGAGGCATCTAGCCGCCCGCTGGCGTTGGTACGCAAAACTTTTGGGCTGATTCAAAACTCTATTTCTATAATTGCCTACGGAGGATTGCTAATACAGTTTTCGCCTATTGCTGTGGTAGTGCTGTTTGTAGCGGCCCTGCCCGTCTTTTTTGCCGAAGCTCGTTTCTCGGGCGAGGCCTTTCGCCTGTTTACATGGCGTACCCCTGAGCGACGCGAGCAGCTGTACCTAGAGACCGTACTGGCCCGCGAAGATTACGCCAAAGAGGTCAAACTTTTTGGCCTGTCTTCAATGCTGCTCGGACGCTACAAAGCAATATTTAAAAAGTTATTCCGCGACGACCGTAACCTGACGTTACGCAAAGGTTTCTGGGGCTACGTATTGGGCCTATTGGGCACGTTTGCCTTTTATGGTGCCTATGGATGGATAGTCGTAGAGACAGTTGCAGGGGCATTAACCTTGGGTGGCATGACGATGTACATCCTAGTATTCAAACAAGGTCAGGCCGCCATAACCGCTAGCCTATCGGCAATTGGCGGTATGTACGAAGACAACCTATACCTTTCGAACCTTTATGAATTTCTTGAGGTTCCCGTTACAAAGGATACAGGCGGTGCCAGCTCGGGACCGAACCCTAAAGACGGCATTCGATTTGAGAACGTTGGATTCACTTACACGGGCGCCGCTAGCCCTACCCTGCAAGGAATAAACCTGCACCTTCAACCTGGGCAAAAACTGGCGTTGGTCGGACACAATGGTTCGGGCAAAACAACACTGATCAAGTTAATGTCTCGGCTATACGAGCCTACTGAAGGCCTAATACTGTTCGAAGGCCGCGATCTGCAGGATTGGGATATCGCTGCGTTACAGAACAAAATTGGCGTGATATTTCAAGATTTTGTCCAGTACCAAATGAAAGTAGGTGAAAACATCGGTACCGGAGATGTCCAGAATTTCGATTCCCAAGACCGTTGGCAAGACGCTGCGACCAAAGGGCTGGCTGCGGACTTTATCGAACGCATGCCCAACAGCTACCTAACTCAATTGGGTAGATGGTTCGCTGGTGGTCAAGAGTTGTCTGGCGGAGAATGGCAAAAAATAGCGCTATCGCGCGCATTTATGCGCCGGTCGGCCAATGTCATTGTGCTGGATGAACCCACCAGTGCAATGGATGCCGAAGCTGAAGCCAAAATATTTGACCACTTCCGCCAAATCACCGAAGATCAAATGGCGATTCTAATCTCACATAGATTCTCGACTGTTCGTATGGCTGATCAAATTGTAGTCTTAGAACACGGCCAAATACAAGAGCGCGGTACGCACGAAGAATTATTAGATGCCGACGGCGAGTATGCACGGTTGTTCAAACTACAAGCCGCAGGGTATCAATAGGCTTGCACAATAAATAGTTTATGATTTCAGGTATGTGAGCAACAATCCTACCCTACAATCTTTACTGAAACATGTCGAGGGTTCGAGTCCCTTCGGTCCCGCTCTCAAAAAACCCACCAACAGTTGGGTTTTTATTTTAACAGAATCATTTTTTTAGTTTTTCTAAAGCCTTTAGTTTCAATACTATATACATAAATACCTGCTGATACAGGTTGCCCAAGGTTGTTGGTCGCATCCCATTCAATGCTTTGATAACCCGCTTTTTGAAATCCATTTTTTAGTGAGACTATTTCTCGTCCCATAATATCAAATATTTTTATGGCGACATCACTATCTTTCGGCAAGTCAAAACGTATTATCGTTCTAGGGTTAAACGGATTTGGATAATTCTGATGAAGAACATACTTATCCGGTATTAAATCATTATCTATTTCTAAAAAGTTACTTAAATCAAATTGAATATTCCTCAATTCATTAGTCATAGTAGAATCTTCACCATCCGAGGCAAAAACGGTCCAATATTTTTCTATCAGGCTTTGATTCGAATCAACCATATCGTCAACAAAGATTTGATAGTTCAAATATAGGGCAGTATCAGAAACCATGGTGTCAAATACTGAAGCTTCAGCTAATGTACTTGGTTCGTTAAATAATAAGAATTTATAGAAAATCTCATTTCCATCAAGATCTGAACTTGACTCCCATATTATTTCCAATTGAGAACCTTGCTCAAGATCTTCTNGCGTAATGACAGTGTATGATGAATCTTCAGGGCTTATTAAACTAAATTCTGAAGGAGGACTATTTTCGTTTTGTAATTGAAAATTTAAATGAGGCCACACACTTTTCTTTGTAGCATATCCTGAATTATGATCTACAACACTTGAGTTAAATTCACCCTTTTGAACTAATCTCTCAGAACTATAAAATGTAATATGATCATTTGTATCAAGGACACCTATGGAGAATGAATGTATTCCACTATTATTTACATAGTCAGAAATATCAAACTCGATCGAATTATTTTGTGTAACAGAAAATACAGTATCAATAGGCTCAATTAAACTATGATCAGCCAAACCAATATTATTCTCATCAATTTTTTCACCCCAATCTGTATTGTTGTAATTGTATAATACTAAACCACCATTTAATGAGGTCACTGTCTCTGGAGTTAAATAAAGTTTAGTAATACTTAAATCGTTAATAAATGGAGGTATATCAAACTTAAAAAATGATTTATAATCTCTAGAAACTGTTAGTGTCTGAATATGTTGAGGTAAATAAATACTATCAGCAATAGTGATATCTATAGAACGATCATTTTGAGGGAATAAACCATTCTCAGTAGTAAAATTCCAATTTCCACTATCTGAAGAACCTTCAATGCCATTGATATGAACAGACCATGTGTAAGAAGAATTAGGCCTGAGATTTACGAACATTACATTAGAAGGATATGTGAAGGTATTTGTTTGACTTAATTCCGGACCGCTTATTGTAACTGTAGCTGTGACACCATTATAGTTTTCTGACCATGGGTAATTCCATGCAAGCCCGTATTCTAGAGGTACATTTTCGGCACCATCATTTGGAATTGGAATACTAGGATAATTATATCTAAATCCGGGTATCCAATAAACAGAATCACCGTATTCGTAAGGCCCAATATCCGGTGCATCTCCAATGAATGCTCTATTTTGATTTGGATAAGACTCGCCGTGATAGAAACTTTCTTCTTGTCCATCATTAATCCCTTCAACAATTTTACCATTATCAACGAAAACAGACCCTTTTTTTGGTCTAAAGTCATATGACTGAATACGATCGTTTTCAAATGGATCTTCACCAAAGATATTAGATAATTCCTGTGAAGATTTATTCCTATTATCAACCCAAGGGTTTTCCATTTCTAATTGCGGAAAAGATTGAGACCAGCTTCCTTCATTATTATCAATCGGGAATTGCCTTCCATACCAATTACCTGATTCATTTAATAAAAATTCAGGATTTGTATTAACGACATCTTCTCCGTTATTTGTTGTCGAAGGATCACCGCAATCATAGGAAGAACATGGAAAACTTCTTCCAGAAATAACATTATGAACTTGAGTATTATAATTTCCCTCTCCATTCTCGATCCCTTGTTCATGCTCATCAGTTCCATAATCACCACAATATTTATCAGGTCGAATATTTACATCATTATCATAATTATCATAGGCAGCAACATGGTACACATTATGTTTATCTCCCTTAATTCGAAATCCACGTTTGTTTCCGCTAGAAATTATATGATGAACGAGTCCATACTGACCGGCACAACTCCCATCAAAGCGGAAACCATTTCTATTTGTGTTAAACAACCAACAATATCTAGTAGTAGATTTAATTGCTAATCCCGAAGCTCTTCCTATACCACTTCCATCTGAATCTTGATAATGATTCTCTATCCAGGCATACTCTACAAGTGATCTTTGGCCCGGTCCGATATTACCCGATCGATTGTGACGCATGGTAATGTATCTAAAGGTATCTGAAAAGTAATTTTCATCATTCATTATATCTTGACTAGAGTTACCACAATTGACACAATTATCATCAACTTTTAAATTCCAATATTCACTACCAAACCAACCATTGTTTTCAGCTAAAATATTTTCATAAACAGGCCAACGCACACTCCTAGTTCTAAAAATATATCCATCAACCACATATCTAAAAATACAGTTGCGAACTGTATTACGTAGCCCATTAACCATCATATTGCCCCTATGACGCATGTCAATGCCTGCCGCAGCCATTTGTCGATGTCTTAGCCCTACTTCCCAACTATGACTAAAACTTGAATTTTTAAATGTTATATAACTTGCATCCCTAGAAAACACGGCACCAGAATAAAAATGGAAATTGTTAAAAACAATATTATCTGAATTGTGTAAATACAAGCTGTAAGTGCGAACTCGGACTCTAACATTTGTTGAATCTGGGATCTCATTCCCAGGATAGATATATAAGGTGTTTGTATTTTTATCAAAACCGTACTCTTCGAGAGTGTCTAAATTATTTAAGTCCCCAGGTTCATACCCTCCTGCATATGGTGCGCCACCATGATCTACTGAGAAAACAGTATTTGGTTCTTGGTTGTCTTTATTTCCATATGTAGGGTCAGTTGGATTTTTAAAATTTACAGGCATCGCAGGAATCATATATCTATCATTTACAAACACCCCATAGATTGTATCAATGTAGGTATTAGCTTTTTTAGAAATCTGTCCCATATCAAGAACAGCTCTATAAACTTGGTTTCCATTTAAGCTATATTGCTCCCAGTTTGCATTTATATCTACAGTTCCATCTATAAATGTATTTTCATTTTCACCTTTAATTTCAATTGCTGGGCCTTCTTGATAAGTTGATTGATTAATATGATCAGCAAAAATAAGGTCGGTATATCTTCCTTCTCTAACTAAAATATTTTGACCTCCCTCTGCACTTTCTAAGGCACTTAATATAGTCCGGTAAGGACACCCGTATGAACCATCAGGCCCATCAGGACAAAACTCGGAACTAATAAATTCAGGTAATATTTCTGCGTTATTTATAGATGCATGATACGAATTTGTAGAGTAATCAATAATTTTAAAATCTTCATTTGTATCCATCTTATAGTAAGCTAATAAACCATTTGAATCTTCATCGACTGACCCTGCCATATTTTGGTTTATTTCAGATGCTGACCTCGCAACATTCCAAATTCGGACTTCATCTATTTTCCCAGAAAATCTTGTACCAATTGATGTAATCGGAATTTCTGATGGAATTGACCCTGCCCAGTTTGAGGTACTGTCTATTGCTATTCCGTCTAAATATAATTTTGCTTTAGTTCCATCAAAACTAAAAGCAACATGCTGCCATGTTTTTGCGGCTCTTACATTTGCTTTTATTCTTCTATTTATTTGACCATTACTTGAAAAACCATAATAAATGTCATCGTTTCTAATAAATGTAATATTTGGTGAAGAGTTACTATATTGATTTCCAGAAAATATCAAGTTCCCAATTATTTTTTGATGATAATCACTAGTTGAATCATTAGAGTAGAACATTGCCTCTAATGTAAAAGTGCTACCTAAGCTTGGAAAATTATTTGGGAGTCTTATTTCATCTTTCGAGGCGTTTTCATAGTTATTCCAACCTCCATGTTTTGTAAATCTGTCAAATTTAGCATAATACTGCTTTTCATAATCCATACCACTATCTACATAAATGTCTTGTGAATAGCTATAACATAAAAACACTAAAATAAATATTATCTTACTCATTTATTTTCTCCAACGCCACTAAATATAAAAAATAATTGTTTAAACTGACTTGAAAATATAAAACAGAAAAATCTATTAGTAATGTTGATTCGAGTCTTGAAAATAATAAAGTAAAGTTAGAAGTTTAAAGCTGCTATGAATATCATATCTTACATTAAAGATGTTTTAAATGAACTTAGTCCGAAATCTAATGTTCTATCCCTTTCAAATAATATCAAAGGAGATATAGTAGCTGGTGTTACTGTCGGTATAATTGCATTGCCTCTAGCACTGGCTTTTGGTGAAATTTCACAGCTTGGTCCAATCGCAGGTGTATGGGGTGCAATAGCAGGTGGTGTTGTAGGAGGTCTATTTGGTGGGTGCCTTGTTGGTGTAAGTGGTCCCACAGCTCCAAAGGCTGCACAGATTGCAGCATACATGAGCTTTTTTGTTATAGGTAGCTCAAATAATCCAGATTTAGTTGCGGCTTTTTCAATCATATTTTTAAGTGGTCTGATATTAGTTTTAATATCTTTTGCAAGAATTTCTCATTTTATACATTACACACCTTATCCTGTTGTTGCTGGATTCATGTGTGGCATAGGAGTTATTGTTATACTAACACAACTCAATGCTTTTGTAGGACTTGAAGTAAAGAAGAGTATAAAAGATGTAATTATTAATATACCAGATACATTAAATAGTGCAAATATTGATGCGCTTTATGTTTCAATACCTTCACTAATCATTCTATTTTTGTGGCCCATAATTGGAAAAACCTTTTTATTTTTAAAAAAAATTCCTGCTCCCTTAACTGCACTGTTAGTTGGAACTAGTATAGCCCAGATACTTAGTCTAGACATCCCCTATATTGGAGATAAAATGGGCAATGAAGCTGCAAATGAAATTTTTTCAATTTACATCCCTGATTTAGGTCGATCTATTGAATTTATAGCCCCTGCATTTGCTTTAGCCGGACTAGCAGTATTAGATAGCTTATTAAGTTGTAAAGTTGCTGACAACATAACAGGTAATCGTCATAGTAGCGATAGAGAGACGTTTGGCCAAGGAATGGCGAATATGGCAGCGGGATTATTTGGTGGAGTAACGACTGCAACAGCCACAATGCGTACTGTAGCCAATATTAAATTTGGAGGAAAAACTCCTCTGGCATCTATTGTCCACGGGTTAACGCTTTTAGCTGTATTACTAGGCTTAGGCTCTTTAGTAGCAAAAATACCAACTGCATGCCTGGCAGCAATTTTATTTAAAGTAGGTATTGAGATTTTAGATTATCGAATAATGCCTGTAATAAATAAACTGCCACTAAAAGATTTAATCATATTTTCAACAGTGTTGTTAATTACAGTTTACGAAGACCTAATGGTAGCGATAGCTATTGGAGTTGTTTTTGCTATTTTAAGCTCTTTAAAAGATTTGAAAAATATTATCAAAGAAAAAGAAAATTATCAATTTTTTAACGTTACTGATTCTGATTATAAAAATGATATAAAACTTAAATCTGCAAATGATAGTAATATCAATGTTTTGTTACCAAGTGGACCATTATTTTTTGGTTCTATTGAAAAACTAATTAAATCATACAATAATATACCAAGTGATAGCAATGTCATCATTGATATGAAGAACATAACATATGTGGACCTATCAGGTGTTTTTGGCTTGGAAGATCTTTTTAAACTCTCTCAGCTCCAAAAAAGAAAAGTAATAATAGCAAATATGAAAGATGAGATAAATAAAAGCTTTAATGATTTAAAAGTTATTGAAAATATGGGTCTTACAAATTTTTGTAAATCAAAAGAAGAAGTAATTCAAAAGATCAATAACAGTTTTTTTAAATAAGTTTAAATTATAGAATTAATGTACTCTCTACATAATTCATTTGTTCCTCTATAGGCTATGAAATCATTTCGTAGTTCAAGTTTATAATTATACATTTTATCGTAATAGTTTGTTAATAACATTAATATCCACTTTTTATGAACATCTTTGTCATTATTGACAAATGCATTTTCCATTAAATTTTTTATTTCATTATAAACCTTATCCCCTAGCCTTCTATTAATATTTTTTAATGACCTTAAATATTTATTTTGAAGAATATCATTTTTGCACCCATTTTTTAATTCTTCATAAATATATTCGTAATAAATATTTTCGGCTCTTTTATCATTCCCAACCTCTAAAATTATAAGTTTTGAGGTTTGCATTTTTTGATACCAAGAATCTGGTAAACCAGTTCTTCCTATTGTTCTACTTTCATCTTCAAGAATCAAATGATTATAACCATGATTCAAATAGCTCATGGTNAGGATGTTCTCAAAATTTGCTTGGGAAGGTTGACCATCTTTTTTACCTCCAAAGGCAGAACCTCGGTGATTTGCAATCCCCTCTAAATCAATTGATTCTTTAAATGACTTTAAAAATTCGGTTTTCCCTGACCCCGTTAAACCACCTATAATTATCCATTCATTTTTATAATTGTCTATATTTATATGTTGAGTAACGATTCTATTTCTAAAATTTTTATAACCTCCAGCAAGTCTCTCTACATTTAGACCATATTCACGCAACCATTTGACTGCAATCTCTGACCTCATACCTCCACGGAAACAGAAGACTACACTCCCTGGATTTGCTTTTAAATGTTTAGCCCATAATTTGATAAGTTTTTTTTTTGATTCTTGTTTTACCAAGGAGTGACCTAATAAGACAGCAGCAGCGCTTCCATTATTTTTATATTCAATCCCAACTTTTTTAAATTGATCATTGGTTAAAATTGGTATGTTGATGCTAGAGGGTATAGAACCTTTTTTAAATTCATTCTCTGACCTGAGGTCAATATTGGAGACATTAGATAAAGTTTTGAATCGCAAACTATATAGATTAAAAAGTTATAATTTTATGTCAATTCTTCGATTGCTATGTTTGCCAACAAATCCGCTCTTTCATTTTCAGGATGTCCGGAATGCCCTTTTACCCAAGCCCAACTAATAGAATGTATTTTAATAAGCGAATCTAGTTCAATCCATAATTCTTTATTTTTTACTTCTTTTTTTGCAGCTGTCTTCCATCCATTTTTTTTCCAATTATGTATCCAATTAGTTATACCATTTTTTACATATTTTGAATCCGTGGTAATAATCAACTCGCAAGGTTTCTTTAAATTTCTCAGAGACTCAATTACCGCTGTCATTTCCATGATGTTATTTGTAGTGTTTTTACTTGCACCATAAATTTCTTTTTCAGTCTCATCATATCGTAATATTGCCCCCCAACCTCCAGGACCAGGGTTACCTTTACAAGCACCATCTGTAAAAATTTCTACTTTGTTCATTTTGATAAAATAATCATATTAACGGTGATTCAAAAATCTCAGATCGTTTTTTTAGAAATTCTAAATTTCTAACAGATTCTTTAAGTTTAAGGTCTAGTTGAAATTTAATTCTATTTTGATCTTTATACTGACTATCTAAACTTTTCAGCTTGGAAGGGGATTGTTTAATCCTCAACTCATAATCCTTGATAGTTTTATTATTTTGTTTCATTATATCTTTATCCTTTAAAACTTCATATTCTTTATCAAGTATATCTTTTTCAATTGGAGCAATTTTCTCAGTTACACTAGCTTTTAATTCAATTAACGCAGAGCTTAAAGCTGAAAAATTTTCATGAAACTGACTTAATTTTTGATTCAAATATTTTACCTCTTTTTTTAATGAATTATGTTCCATCAATAATTTTTTTAAATCATTACTAGCGGTAAGACGATTTTCCATTTTTGCTATTTTGGCTTTAATGCCCTTTTTCTCATCGATCTGCTCAATCAAGTCATTATTTAATTTTAATTTAATTCTAATATTATTCTCAAGTTTAGCCCTTAATGTCTTTGCGGATTTTTTATTCTGCTCCAAATTGGATTTAAGGTTTTGAACAGATTCTTCATTTTTTCTAATCTCATTATCAATTTTCTTTGTATCATTTTTGATTGTTTTTTTTATTTTTCTTATTGTTTTTCTACTGTATTCAATTTTTGTACAAATATTTTCTTTCACTAACTCAAGGTCTTCCATTTCTATAGAATTATTTTTACTATTATTGTCAATTTTTTCTAATTCTTTCATTCTAGGTCCAAGAGAGTCTTCTAATAAAAGTATACGGTTTGTACATTTTTGAAGGTCTGAATTAATATTTGATAAATTTCTTTCTTTTTTTACTAATAAAGAATCTATAACAGGCATATCTTTTTTATGCTCACGATGTAAATCATTCATATTTTTCTGCAAATTCTTTTTTCGCTCAATAAAAAGTTTCATCTGTTGAGACTCAGATTTTTTCGATGCTTTTAATTCAAAAATCTTATTTTCTATAATTTCAGTCTCTTGATGTAAGTTTTTCAAATCAGATTTTTTTACATCTGCTTTCAAATTATTTTTTTTCTCACTTTGATCAAATTCTTTTTGAACTGCTTCAAAATTTGATTTCATTTTTCTTATCGTTTTATCAAGATAATCGTTTTCTTTATATTGATTTCTTAATAGCTCTAATGATTTATTTTTTTCGGTAATTAATAATTCTATAAAAGATGTGATTAAGATTTCATTCTCTTTTATTTTTTTTGAACTAGTTGAAATTGAACCATAATCATTTTTTAATTCCTTAAGCATTTTTTTTGTTGTAGATAATTCAAGCGCATAAATATTTTTTAAGGACTGAACTTTTTCACTTAACTCTTCAAAAAAAGAATGCTTTTCAACAATCTCTGTTTCTATTTTTGAAAGATTAATACTATTCATCTTATTTTCTTTATCTGATACCACTTTATTTTGTTCAATAATGTTGAGTTTACTTATTGTATCAGAATACTTTAACTGTGCACTTTTTAACATCTTTTCTGATGTCTTCATGTTTTCAGCAATTTCTTTTTTTGATTGTAACCTAGAAGCTATTATTGAGTCATTTTCTTTTTTGGCTTTTATACTTTTTTGCCTTAAATCATCCAGTATTTTATAATTTTGATTTATCTCAAACTCTATTTGCGATGGATCTCTACCAATACTTATGACTTTCTTTTCAAAAGATTTTAATTCTAACTCTAGAGCATTTTTTTCATTATAAAGGTTTAATTTTTTAATTTCAATATTATGAATCTCATTGTTAAGCTTTTCTGATTTTTTATTTAATGAAGTAAGTTTCATTTTTAATCCATATTTTAATTTCTCAAGCCTTTTATCCAACATATATATCTTTTTATCATGGATTTTTATGAAGGATGAAGATTGCTCTCTTTTTTTTGTTATGTCATCTATATTAGATAAAGATTCGTTCACTACCTCTTCCCCCGTGATAATAAGTTGGTCAACTTTATTCATCCTTTGTTCTGCTTTATTTAATACTTTGGTCAAATTGTTTGTAAGCTGATTAACCTTTAACAATCTTAAATCTTCTTGATTCTTTATTCGATTTCTTAATTCCTTGAGCTTTGCTTGATAAACTGCATCTAGTTTTTTAGAGTTCTGATTATACTTTTCCTCATCTAGTTTTCTTTTGCTAAAAACATCATTTAATTTTTCTTGTTCCTTTAATTGCACATTGATAAAAGATTTCTCAACAACATCTTTTTCTTTTAAAAGAAGTTCTTTCCCGTTTACTAATTTTTTCAATGGTACCATTAATTTTCCGTAGTTCTTTTGAGCTTTTTTTATTTTTTTATTAAAAATATTCATCTCTTTTTTCAATAATGATATTTTGTATTTTATTTTTTTTACTTCATTTTTATGACTAGATATTTTTTTCAATAACTCTTTTTTAGTGATGTTTAGAGCTTTCTTAAGATCTACTATAGATTTTTGATGGCTTAATATTGATGCCCCCACTAATACATCAACCTGACTTCCAACGACTTCATCAGGTATTGATGACTCCATTGATTGTTTTAAAAAAGAAGCATAAGTATCTCCAGATTTGAAACTAATTTTGTTTTCTAATTCTTGAACTTTTGAAGCAGTTATTAATATTTTATCTTTTAATGCTGCTTCAAATTCCTTAGATAATGATACTTCTGCATTTAATTGCTGGTTATAAGTGATAATTTTTGAAGATATTCTCTCTTTTAATACTTTAGACCTTTCTATATGGCTTTCATGCTTTTTTAGTTCTCTTTTTTTCTGAAATTTAAATTTTTGGATTTTTTCATTAACTTTTTTCAGCTTTTNCTCTATGTCTGAGTAATTTTTTTCATGAATTTTAATTACTGTCAAAATCTTTAACTCATCTTGCAGCAATTTTGAATTCATATCTAGAAATATTTTCTTTAGTTTTTCTTGCCTTACCTTTTCTTTATCGATTTCAACATTTTGTTCTTTTTGAATTTTTTCTATATTTAAATCTCTCTGTGTGTCTACTTCAGCTTCTTTTTGGCTAGCAATAAGCTGTGATTTTTCAATTTCTATATTTATTAATTTTTTTTCGGCATTCAAACTATTTAATTCTTTTTTCCACAATCTAATTTCACCAAGAACTTGTTTCTCCTCAAACCTTGAACTACTAATCCAAGTTTTGTTACTTATTATTTCATTTTCGTAATTACTAATCTGTAGTCTTATTTTTTCAATTTCTCTACTTTTTTCTTCCCTGACATTCTCTTCTTCTAGACCAGTTACTTTAATTTTATGATTAATTGATGCAATTTTATCATTTTCTTTTTCAATATTAGAGACCAGTGCTTCAAAAATATTTACTTTTTTATCTAATCTTATACTTATTTCTTCATGATCCTTCAATGAGTCTTTCAAACTATCAATTAACGATTCAGTTTCAAGCTTACGTTTATTAAGCTCGTTATTGTTTTCAGTATTACCAAAATCATTTTCAATTTTTTGATTATCCAATAATTTTGAATCATCTTTTAATAGAACAATTGAGTGCTCAACTTCTTTTATAATTTTTTTATTCTGATCTTTTTCTTTTGTTAATGTTTGGATTTTCTTATTTATAATTTTTCTTTCATAATCATACTTTTTCTTATCTTTTTGGAATCCATTTTTTTTCTTATTTATATTTATTAATTCATCTTTACATACATTTAGATGATTTTTATTTTTCAAATATGAAAGATAATTTAATCTTGTCTTATTTAAGCTTAATCTCAGATTATCTAATTTTTCAGGTAACGTTAATAATAGAGTTGAAATATCAAATACTATTTTTGATTCTCTTATAATTCCCTCTACTTCAATAAAATTATTATTGTTTTCGTCTACAATTTTGTTTTTAAGAAAATCGACATGATTCGTTTTAAGTTGCGAAATCGACCAATTAAATGTTTTTACATATCCATCTAGGATTATTTCAAGTGATCTGTCTTCATTATTTTTATTAATTGCTTTTACATTGAAATTTATTTTAAAAGTATCATTTTCAAATAACTGTATAGATTTTAAAATGACATAATGAAATTCTATTAACCTTTTAAAAGCGTCAATTTCATACGTGAGAGAAAGAACAATCTTATCATTTTTTTCAATTTCATATTTCAATCCATCAGATTTAGAAGCCTCTTTTCCAATTTCTTTATCGTATATTTTTTTTGATTTTTCAAAAAATTCTAAATCTTTATATAAATCTTCTTTTAAAAATCTAACATTATTTTCTATAGCCTCTTTTTGTATTTTTTTGTTTTCTAAAATCTGAGTTTCATTCTTTAAATCTTTTGAAGTGTTATTATATTTAATTTTATGGATTTCATTTTTTATGTTTTCTAATAAATCAGAGTATTCAAAAATCTTATTTTTATAATTATTAATAATTCGTTTCTTACTTTGATTAATAGAATCAATCTCAGAATGTAGTTTTCTTTCATTCTGAATCATTTTAGACTCTCTTGATTTTATTTTTTTTAATTCTAAGAGATCTGGCTTATATGATTTAAGCAGTGTTTTTTTTAGCTTTCCACTATTGTGCATTTCGCCTTTTATAGATATTATTTTATCATCAATATCTTTTTTCCTGTCTTCGAGGTCTAACAATTCAGTTTCTAAACTTTTGTTTAAGAGTTCGTTATTAGTAATAACCTTTTTTGATATAGGTCCAAATAATTTAGATTGATGTAAAATATTATTTAACTCGTTATCATATGAAACAGTTTGAACAGCGAGCAACTCTATCGCTTTTTCATTTTGTATAATTTTTTCATCTAAAAACAAAATTTTAGATTTTAGACTAGAGATTTCTTCGTTTATATTTTTCTTTTGAATTTTTAAACTGGAAACTTCATTTTTAAAATTAAATTTTTCATAAGTTTTCAAGATTGAGTCGTCATCATAAATATTTTTTATATAGGATTCTACTTGGTCTTTTTTATTTGATTGAATGAGAAGTTCTTTTTCAACCTTTTCAATTTTTTTCAATAAATCATTTAATGTATTGTTTCTCTTATTTTTTTCATCATTGTAATTTTTATTAATTATTGAAATTTTATCTTTAGAAGAAATAACGCTATTTTTATAATTACTTATTCGCTTAGAAAAACTTTCATTCTCTTGTAATAATTTTTTCTGGTTGTCGTAGATTTTTTCGTTATCATCATAGAGTGATATTTGAGTAATGATTAAATCTATTTTTTCTTTAACTATGCTAATTTCGTTTTTTGTCTTAATAATATATTTATTCAATTTGCGTATTTTATTATCGGTCTCATATTTTTGTATTATTATATCATTATTAGAACCACTGCCCACAATTTTTCTAGCCATAGCCTTTACATAATCAAACTTAGTGGTCTTATATTTTATTTGATTTAACGTCTTTAATGGCAAATCTTTAAAGTTTACATGATCTACAATTTTTACTTTTTTATTTCCACCTGCAATAGTGGATGGATAATCAACTAGCCTATATTTTTTTTGAACGATTCCTTTTATTTCTTCTTTTTCTGAAACAACAAGAATCTCAAAAGCCACCAACTTTTTCAAATGGTAATAAATTTTTTCTTTTGGGAATGATATCCTTTCTGAAATTTCAGATGCAGTCAAAGAATTTTTACCAATGCATGATATTATTTTTTTAGGTACAGGCTTTGAAACTGCCTTAATTACGCTTTGGTCAGATAGGTTAGATATAAGGTCTTTAAAACTCATTATTAGTCGTTTGTATTTTATTTTTTGTTATTTCTACAACATTAAAATAAAATAAACTAATTATAGAATATTAAACGTCTATAATTATAGTAAAATAATTTAGCTAAAAAAAAATATCTTCACAATGAGTATACAATTTTATAACATTGTAAAAATATTAGATCTTATATTATTTAAAATTAAAAAAAATTTACTTTTAACTTTTACTCGAAATTGTTTTTAAGACTTATTCTAAAAAAAATTACAGGCCCTGTAAAAATATAATACGATACACTTGACTTTAATATATTTACAAAGCCCTACTATTTCATTAGTAGCATTTTATTAATTCTACGATTATCACTCGCTCTTATCTCTGCAAAATAAACACCCGATGATACTTGCTTCCCAAAATTATCCTGACCGTTCCATGAAATTGAATACTTTCCAAAGGACTGTTCTTTTTCCAAGAGTGTTACTACTTCTTTACCCAACATGTTATATACCTTTACACTTACTAATGATCTTTTTGGAAGTGTATAATACATCTTTGTAATTGGATTAAAAGGATTCGGAAAGTTTTTATCTAAAACAAACTCAGATGGTATAATCGTTAAAAGTTCTAATATTTTTGTTTGTACATAACTAGGTTCACCAATTATAACTTTAAGCTCATATCCAAGATTATTGTTTTTGTTAATTACTATAAATTCTTCAAGTATATTTTCATATACATGTCTACTTTGGACATCTAATACTGATATTACTACCCTTTCTGGAAGTGACATAATCGCATTTAATGAAAAATTAATATCACCGGAATTTGACTTTGACTTGATTGAAATATTCCAAACTCCATTTTGCGTATTAGTTGATCTTAAATCTTTTGAAAATTCATATGAATTTCCATCATTATGTGATAAGGCAACAGATAGACCATTTTCAATTTTTGGTAATTCAGGAAAATCCGAGTTGTCTATTTCATCTAACGACTCGTTTCTTCTTCCAATCATTACTGAATGATCAACATTAAGTTTTGTCTCAGCATTTATTAAAATAAGCCATTCATCTTCATTAGACTTCCTTGAAATATTTCTCTGAATATCATCTTCATTGAAAGGAATTAAGTTAATCGAAGCATCTTCGGAATCAGTATAAATGGCATAACCAGCCCAAGGGTTCATTATATTTTTTTTTAATACCCAACCATCTCTATCTAAGCTGTCACCAAAAAAATACAAATCAGATACAATACTTAAATCTGATTCAACATTAACAGGAAAAGCAAATGGACTCCCAATCATATTCCAACCTTTTTTCAGATTAATTTTATATTTTTGTAATGGAACTGCAGTTCCAGAATCTGAACTAAAAGGAACAGCCTTTTCATAATTATGTTTAAACCAATAAGCATTCCCAGGCTCAACTGATTCTGGTAAAAGCCATTTGCTTTCTACATTATCCCAAGCATAAAAGACATGCCCCTCATCCTTTGGGTTTTTAATAAGTGAGTCACTAACGTTTCCAGGGAATGATATCATTCTCCATTTATTTGAAACTACACCATTAGGGTATTCACTATTTTCAATTTTAGTATTTAATTCATTAGCTCCATATTTTATTGACGGATAAAACAAAGGACTGTTTCCTTCATTTTCTAAATTGTCGATACCTTTTACATATGCTCTAAAATTATTCACTGTAACTAAAGAGTCATGTATACTAACCTCATAAAGTGAATCATTCAACGCAACCATAGGTAAAATTATTTCTTCAAGTGTCCCTCCCTTCTGCAAATGAAGATTCGCCGTAGCAATACCATTTAGATCTTTGACAACACCAATTACATTAATTGGAAAACCGCTATTAAAAGTATTGTCTTGTATAGAAAAATAAACTTCAGGAGGAATCGTATTTACAGTTTGAATAACACCAATCATACCCTGAGAAACTGAAAAAGAATCAGAAGAAGTAGGGAAAGAAGTTTGGCTTGTCGTCGTAGAACTCATACTGTACTGACCAGAACTTGAAACAGCTTGCCCACCAGTAATTTGAGAACTAGTAATTTTATAGTTTTGCCCCCAAATCACCCCTGATAATATAAAAAGAGCAGTCGAGGTAGACTTAATTATATATGATTTTATATTGATAATCATATTACAAAGCACCATCACCCGAACTAATAAAAACATTAGTAGCATAACTAAATAAACTCATTACTGCATATTGCCCAGCAGTTTTTACATGATTATTTCTATTCCTAACGGTTGTACCAGACGCCGTAATAGTTACAGCACCATCACCTTCCTGAACGATTAGGCAATTGAAGCCTATAGCTAAACTGCTTGGAACAGTGAGAACAACATCAGAGTCGCTTGTAAAAACTATAATTTTCCCATTTTCACTTGCAGTTAAATTATGATTATTAGAATCCTCATATATTGAAGCTTTAAAATTTTCAATCTCACTTCCATTAAAATCAACAACTCCGCCTGTACCATCAGTTTGTGATCCACTTGAAGCAGAAATAGTTACTTTATCTGTTGATGTTAAGGCAATATCTCCAGTG
>JGI20155J14468_10001621_pt1 | contig 17446 bp, 8 predicted proteins | sample COG_05_FD_14468 | JGI IMG/M metagenome (IMG submission 14468) | reverse complement strand
CTCTCTCTCTCTCTCTGTGTGTGTGTGTGTGTGTGTTTGACAACAGAATCCGGAAGACGTGTTCGAGTATCTTCTCCCGCAGGCGTTGAAGTTGGCGTTTGAAAATCTAGACGAAAAATTTTTACGGAAAGACATACACTCCGGGTGCACGGCGACGGTCGTTATCGTGAACGGGAGGAACGTGACGACGGCGGCGGTTGGAGATTCGTTGGCAACTTTGGACGTGCCGAATAGGAAAGGGACGTCGAGATTGAGCAACGAACACCGGTTGGATTGTTCGGACGGAGAGAGGAAGCGGATTGTAGAGAGCGGCGGTGAAGTGCGACCGACGGAGTTTGAGGATGGACCAAATGGGGAGAGACGAGGAGTTGGGCCGCTGAGAGTTTGGCCGGGCGGGTTAGCGGTTTCCAGAAGTATCGGCGATCGGGACGGGAAGAAAGGCGGGGTCATCGCGACTCCGGACGTGAGCAGAGTTTTGTTGGAAAGAGGAGCGAATTCTTCTTCGGGAGGGGTCATGGCGTGTAGGATTGTCGTCGCGAGCGATGGCTTGTGGGATGCGGCGACGCCAAAGATGGTCAGTGCGGAGACGAGGAAGATGAACTGTCAAAACGCGGCCGCGGCGTTGGTGAAGTTGTCGCAAAAAGCCAAGTTTGATAATCGAGACGACGTGACCGTTGTTGTTGTAGATTTAGATTACCACGACGACGACGAGGACGTGAAAGCGCACCCGTTCGTGGGTTGCGGACCGAGCAATAATAGCGACGAGGCGAGTCCAAGACCGTTTTGGCCTTTAGCCGCGAAAGGGAACAGAGATCCAGACGAGTACGACGAACTTCCGAGCGAGAGGAACGAAAAAATCCGGAAAGAGATTTTAGAGAAGATTGCGATGGAAAAACAAAGGGAGATTGAAATGGAAAGAGAGCGATTGGCGAGAGAACGGATCGCGTTGGAAGAGAAGAAAAGGAAGGAAAAGGAAGAGGCGATGATGTTTGAAGAGGTTGTACCGAAGAACGCGAAGAATAAAAGTAAGAATAAGAATAACGCTGAAAATAAGAAGAACAAGAAAACCGCGGCGACGACTTTGACGAGAGAAGATGTTGGAGTACAAAAGAATGCAAAAACGAAGAAAGAGAACAACAAGAACATCAAGAACATCAAGAAGAAGGATCCGAACAACAATGATACTACTGGGGTTCTACCGCGCGCGCCGATGAGCATTCCTCCGCCGTTGCCAACGATGAGCATTCCCCCGCCGGCTCAGCATCAGAAAAAGCCGAACAAGAATAAAAAGAACGCCGGGGGGGACGACGACGGAGACGACGAAAAGCAGCGATCGGATTCACCGCCAAAGAAGAAGCGTAATTCGAAAAAGAACATCGTTCGGAAAGAGCCGACGATGATGCAAGGAGGAGAACCGTCGTCGAATAACTACAACAACAATAATAACAACAACTCGGTTGCAGATCCATTGCACGTGATATTTCAAAACGCAGTCAGTCTCCCTCCATCACCCGCACAAGATCATAATCGTCATCATCACCAACAAGCAAACGCTGCTTACGACCATCGTATCGTCGCGCCTACGACGAATAACGCCTTGAACGTCATGCAACAAATCGGGATGATTCAAGGTCCTCCGCAGCAACAGCAACAGCAGCAACAACACCCACAAGTATTTAAACGGAAAGGTAAAAAAGAGCGGCAAAGAAGTAAGGCAAAACTGGCCGCTGCTGAGCTTGCTGGTGCTGGAGCTGCACCTCAGCATACGGCGGCGTGAAGATAGTACAGGCGAGCGCTTATGAGCGAGTAGAGAACAATGCGTGCAGTCAACTTTTTTTATCGCATGATTGTACATAGCAACACCCGTATTTATCAAAAATCAGAAAGTGCTGTCCGCAAACATCTTAAGCTATCGCTATTTCTACTGCTATCCTCCTGTTCTTTCGGCAATCCTAAACTAAATTGCGGCATCCACGCGCGCCGCGTCTCTTCCGACATGTTTTTCCCGCTCGCGTGTAAAACGTCGCTCATAAAAAAGACAACCGAGCCGGCGTTCATGGTCGCTATGGTATCGTCTTCTTCGTCTCGAATCGACGCAACATCGACATCGGGACCGAACCTTTCTTTTTCATTCTTCTTAAACCTCAACGCGCCATTCTCTTCGCTCACGTCGTCTAAGGCCACCCACGCAGAAAGGTACGGCAACGCGACGGATGTTTCGGGAGTTTTCCACGTCTCGTATTGCCCGTCCCGGTGCCACGGAAACTCCACGCCGCGCACGTGCGGTGGTTTCACGATGTACTGGTCGTTAAACATGTAAGCTCTATCGCTTTCTTTGCGCGCATCGCCAACGACCCTTCTTCGTTTTCGCGTCGCTTTCAAGCGCTTCTCTTCTCTTTCTTCTTCTTCTTCTTCTTCTTCTTCTTCTTCCTTCTCCTCCTCCTCCTCGATCGCTCTCAACAGAAACTCCGCCGCGTGTCCAATCTTCCCCGTCATCGCCAACTCGCTCACTTCTTTCCCAAAAATGCTCCCCGAGTGAGTATATTTCGAGCACTCTCGATGGTTCCACGTCTCGTGCGCGACCGCTTTTGCGATGATTCTTTTCGCGTTCTCCTCCTCCTCCTCCGCCTTCTCCTTCTCTTTCTTTCTCGTATTTGTCCAACAACTGTTTCTTCTCTCGTCGTTGTTGTAAAAAGCGCAATCACACACGAAGGAAGAGAGCACGCATCCATTCTCGCGCACGATCCATTGCTCGTCGTCTTCTTCGCCCCTTCCTACATGACACCCCGGGATTTGAAGACGACGATGTCTCTCTCGAACGCGTTCGTACTCCTCTCTCACTTTTTCCAATTCACCTCGGGAAAGATACGAATCGATGCAAACGCGGCGGACACGTTTGAACGTTTCTTTCCACTTTTGCAAAGCAGCGACGGAAGAATCGTCGTCGTTACTCATTATTGAACATTATTATGGTGGTAAATGCGTGTAAAGGAGTACTTTTGTTGTGTGCGTTCATGTCAACTCTTACTATAAGGATTTTTAAATTTCAACACTGAGGCGTGAGTTAATATGCGCAAATTTTCTCTCACGCGCTTTGATGATGTACATGGTGATGACGTCTATTTAAATCTCTCTCTGTTCTTTCTCTCCTCTTCTCTTATTTGAATATATGCATTATTCTCGGAGTTCCTTCGTTGTTGTTGTTGTTGTTGTTGTTCTTGTCGTCCTTTTATATATAGTAGCTATTGCGGTATCGTCGCGTCAATGCGCTTCCGGTTCTCCCGGAGCCTCCTCGCCGTCCGGCCCTCCACTCCCTCCTCCTTTATGCTTGCGATACAGCCGTTTTGAACCTAACACGTTCGACCCGTCTGGTCCAGTCACGTTGATTGCTTTCGTCTTTTCGCCTTCGGTCGCGTCCACGTCGTATTCTACCTTTTCGCTCTGTATAGTTGTATTCGTTTGAGGAGCGCCAAAGTGTGTCAGTGCCTCGTATCTCAAAAAAAGAAAAATGCCACCGCAGCAAACAATAAAACGACTCTTCTTGGGGGTTTCCTCCCGTCCTTTCCCCTCCGTTCGCGAGGAGAATACTAATTGCTGATGGACAAAGAACGAGACAAGGAACGAGGAAAAGGAAAAAGTCCTCCTCCTGTTTTCCACGTGGACCTTTGAAGAGGGAAAGCGCGTGGAAAAAAAAACGCCCGCCCTTTTTTCGGGGAAGAAGCCAAAAAGCGTATCTCGTACCTCTCGTAAACTGCGAAATCCTTCCGCTTTCAAGTGCGACTGGTGGACGAAGATTTCCTCGCTCCCGTCGTCCGGGATGATAAACCCGAACCCTTTACTCGCGTTGAACCATTTGACTGTTTTTTATTTCATTTTGGAGTCGCGCGAAAGAGACAGAGACGGAAGAGAGAAAGAGGATGACGTGAATGATCGTTCGGATTTTTAGTCCTCGTCAGTTACAAATCGTCGAGAAAAAGGTAAAAAGCGAACGAAAAAGGGAATACGAGATGACGCGAAATGTGCAAACAAAGACCGATGCGAAATTGATTTCAACGTACCAACGCCGGTTTTCTTTGACATCGTTACTTTCGTGCCGAGCAAACGAACGCGACGTTTTGTTATTGGCGCGTTGGAGGGAACAAAAGTGACGCACGATGATATTCGCGCGAGGTTGATTGATTAATTAATTAATCAACTCTCAAAACTTCAAAAAAAAAATCTTCCGTGCATGGATTTTTTGCAAGCGAAAAATAACAGGAAAGTACCAGTTTGTGGTTTGAGTTATCTATCAATAGTTTATTATATACTCTACCACGTGCGCGTGGTATTCGTGCTACCACCGAGAACACCTCTTTGGTATTGTTGATTTTGTTGTTGCTGCAAAATGGACCTCATTTCGCTGGTGACGGATAAGACGACTTTGACGTTTTCGGCGAGTCGTTTCGCGCGAAGAAACGAGCGAGCGTTGGAAGAGAAGATGTACTTGCGCCTTCTCTTGGTGGCTTTGTCGATAGAAGCTAACGCAGCGGAGGAGAGATGGGAGAGCTGTTCGATGTCGTGGCGGCTAAAAGCGGACGTGCGGACGTATTCGTGCGATTCGCGCACGAGGACGTTGTTTAGAACGTTGTGGTGGCGACGACTCGTCGAGAGGAAGTTCGCGTCCTTCTTTTCTCGAGCAAAGGCGGAAGACGCGCTCGAATCCTCCAATCGGCTCGCTTTAGCGTGTAAGAGAACGATTTCTAGACTCGCCTCGAAAGTTTCGAGGAGGATTGCAATCGCACCGTCTTTTGTAGCCAGAACCGATCGTGTTTCGGCGTCGGAAGGTACGAAAGAATTCTTTTCCAGAAGCGCGCCGTGGATGTTTTCGTTTTCATCGTACAACGCATCTTCTCCATCGTCTTCTTCATTATTATTCTCANCTCCGTCTTCTTCTTCTTCTTCTTCGTAAATGCCATCGGCACGTTTCGCTTCTCTAATAATCTCGTCCCTCGCGCGAAGCTCGACGAGTAACTCTCTTCCAACATCCGAAGCTAAGCTCGCAAACATCGACAACGTTGGCGCGGCGCCGGCGTTCATCGAAGAAGAAGTTATCGAGGACACTTGTAACGACGGACGTTTATTGCGTACGAGTAAATCTCGCTGCGCTTTACACGTCGTCGAGCGAACAATGCGCGAACCTCGCAAAAGATTTTCTGCAGATTCGCGAATGATTCGCGTTTGCTTTGCATGCATCGCAATCTTTTCTTGCCTTCGCGCCTCGCGAACGCCGTAATAATCCTGTTCGTTGATGTTGTTATTGTAATCGTCCTCTTTATCATCATCATCATCATCATAAATACGGTTCCCTTTCCCAGTCAATTCTCTTGTTTCTGCNTCTCTGCAATACTTCCAATACTTATCCATCGGCGACTCTGGTCCGCAAAATCGAACCGTCACGTGATCGAGCGTCTCTCGCAATTTGGGCGAATCGTTCGGAGAAATCTTCAAGAGCGAAGAGACGACGCACAAAGATGCCTCGAGCTCGCTCAAATCAGCCACGTGAGGCACCAACGCGCGATCGGCGAGTGCTCGCGCGATAACGTCTCTGTGTCTATCGATGAACTGTTCAGTCTTTTGGACCACGGCGGCGTACACCGCTTCTCTTCTCTGCTGAACGTGCTTGAAAAATTCTTCCCGCTTCCTTTGCTTTTGCTCGTACGTTTGATTCTTTCCGTCAATATTTTCGCCGGCGAGGATGTCGTATTTAGCATTCTTGACGTCTTCATCGTCTTCAACTTGCGCAGACTTCAACAAAGAATGAATCACTCTCAACGCGTTGACGAAAATTTCGTGATGCCGTCTTCTCGAGAGCGGTAAGGGCGCAATCGGCGTACCGGCTTTCGCGCTCGACTCCGCGCACGCCGCTCCGTTCACGTCTGCGTAAGCGTCCAAAGTATCGCAATGTATCAAGGCATCAAACGCGCCAAGGATGTTATTGTTTGGTTCACTGAACGCAATTGCGTTTGGACACGCGATAGATGCAGTCAAGAGTAATTTAATTGAACTCAGCGTCGTTTTAAAGCGACTTTCCGCGTAACTCGTTTCGAGCGCGAGTTCGGACATCTTCGAACTGGCAATGATATCGCACGCTCGAGAGAATATCCCGAGTCGCACGTACTCCCTTTCCAAGTTTGTCGAAGAAGACGTGGAAATGTTCGCACTGCTCGCGAAACCAAAATTCGAAGAGGACGGTTCACTACTTGACGACGTCGTCGTCGTCGTCGTCGTGACGCAAACCGCCGTGAGTATAGCTTCCAAAGCATCAGCCGCTGCCGCTCGAGCCTCTTCGCTGCCGTGAGAAACGTCTCTGGAGAGTTGTTCCAAAATCAAACCGGCTTCGCGACGAATTATATCCGCGTTTGCCTTCTCCACGTCGCCATCGAGAAGTACGGAGTCTGGATAACCCATTGTTCCGTTTTGAAACTCGGAGCTCTCTCGTGCTTTCTTGCTCTCTAGGAAGCTCGAAGACCTCGGGTCCTCGCGAATCCTTCTGCAGTATTCCAAGTATTCTCTCAAGCAATCGATCAACCGCATCCTCGAAGCCGCATTGACGCGAAATCTATGCGTTAAGGATCCAAAGATACCGCGCAAAGTCGTGCGACACGCGGACACCGATAGCGGTGCGGCATCTTCAAGCTTCTCCTTCGCAAAGTATGTCAATTTCTTCATGATCTTTGCAGCGAGCGCGCAGCACGCGATAGATTTGGGAGAATCCGAGCCGCCGCCCCGGTTCGAATCGTTCAAAAGGCGCATGCAACCATCCAAAACTTCGTACGCGAGAAACGCGCGATCGGTTCTCGGACGGCTTCGCAACGCGGTCATCTGGTCTTCTCCACTGCCGCCTTCGATGTTTATGAGTTGATCGTAAGTACCGTTCATAGCTTGCACAAACTCCGCCGACGGCAACGCGCGACAAATAGCCGTCGAGACGCACGTCTCCCACGCCTCAAAAGCGCGACGTCGCGCATTCGAGTCTTCAATCTCTAGATTTTTCGCTATAGCAATTTCCGCTGCAGCTAATATAGCTCGTTCTCGATTTCGCGAAACGAGTCTTGGGACGCTTTGAGCGTACGCATCGCTCTCGTCGATGAGCGCTAAAGATACTCCCGAAAGTCCGTCACCTGGACTATTCGTCATTCGCGATGATCTCCCTTGTCTGTTGGATCCGTCATTGTCGCGCGCAACGGCTTCCGCGAGTAATTTGCGCTTGAGTTTCCCAACATCCGTAACGATATCGCCTCGACTCGAAGTTCTTTCACAGCCTCCGCCTGGTTTCAAATACTTTTCGCAGTCCAACTCGTCGATAGTTTGCTTTACCTCGGACGAGATTCGAGAGATGGTCCGAGAGACCAAAACGTTGTCGATGGATTCACCGAGAGTCAACGCCGCATCGAGCGCAGGTACACGACCGTCGATCGCGTCTTGCTCGTACTGATCGCGTCGACGCAACGCCAACATAGCGTCGACGATATCCACAACCCACGTTGGAACCTCGCCTTCACTTCGTTGGTTTTTGCGCGACGGAGAATCCGCGATGAGCATATTCGTCGCCAATTCGAAAATCCACGCCTTGTGAGCGGCGACGGAGATGCGTTTTTCGAGTACTTTGCAGCTTGCGATTTGATTCGTGTCATTACTCGCCATCGCAGCGCGACATGCATCGTCTACCAACACTGGAAAAGCGTTCCATGATCGAAGAAAATCGAGCGTACTCGGTGCCGTCTCGAACCGTCGAGAACACTCGAACAAAATCTTCATCCCTATTTCAGGTGCCCGCAACGGAACCACGAACGAAGCCGCCATCGATGGCGGACTCGATTCGAGACATTCAAGGAGTACGGTCGAGCACGTAAACTCGAGATCCGGTCGCAAAGGCGTCGTTCTACAGGCACCAGTGATGTCAAATCCGAGCAGTAACTCCGCCATGTTCGGTGAAGGATGCGACGCGATGCTTTCGTCGATCAAATTCAAAACGCTTTCGCCACATGCTTCTGCGAAGAGTTCGCGATCGGATCGATACGTGTCACCACTTTCATACATATCGTTAGTTGCAGGAGGTTGTAAGGAAAAGGATTGTTCCAACAACGTCGAACAGCCTTCGATCAATCCCGCTCGCACTTCCGGTCGAAGCATCCTCGGTAAACCGTCGACGCGACGAGAGATTTCCGTGGCAATCTCCAAAGCCGCGAGCGCGAGTGAAGGATTAAAGGGGTATTGACAATAAGACACAATATCCGCAAAGCGTTGACCGTCCTCCCTGAAAACTAAATAGACGTCCAACGCTTTAAATCCAACATCGCGCTTGGCATCGTGTAAACGCTCCAAGTGCTCGAGATCCATAGTTAAAGCCGTGGAAAGGACGTTCAAAGATCGTAACACGGCGTTTTCGAGGGATTCACCGTACGGTTTTGATCGCTCTCGACTCAAGCGCTCTGCGCCGACAGAGATGACGTCCAAGATACCTCGAAACGTGATTCCATCGTGAAGAAAATCGAGAATCAAATCGCGGCCGGGTGGTACGGAGTCTCGAGCTATGAGCTCGAGACGGTCGCGCATCTCACCCGCCGCTGCTAAAGGCAAAGATACGTTGAATCCAATCTCTAACGGCTGCCTGTCATGATCGTTGAATTGTCCCCTGTTTGAACTCGTTTTAATCGGAATGATCTTCTCTTCTTCGTCGGCGACGTCGTAGAGTTCTAAGCACGACTGAAATGCGCGCAAGCACTCGCCAGCTAACATCCATCGTTCTGAATCTTCCAAGTGTCGTCTGCTTTGGAGCTGTCCAAAGACATCAAATCTCAAAAACCTCGCGTGATGCCACGCTGATCGTCCATTAAACGAGCACGCGCCCGCCGAATCCATATCGAGAGCACCGTCCAAATATCCCGCATCTTTTGTCGTCTCCAACGCAAAGTTAAAAAACCTCGCATACGCTAAAGTTCCCTCGTATTGACTATGGTTTCGTTCCGTTTGATAGTAATGATAAGCCACGTCCATGTTTGAGCCTGGAAGTGTGGGCACAATGGTCAAGGCAGAAGAAACGTCTTTGAGATCAACTCTCGCGTCCACTGGCGTGGGAACGTGTAAAGCGCCTTTCATTTCGAGAAATCCCCAAGCATCGTTCGTTTTCTGGACGCACCCTTCGCAAAGCGACTGGATGCAATTCAAGAGCGCTGCTTTCATTTTTGGCGGAACCGGGTCGACGTACAGATTCAAAAGAGCTTCGCACAAATCCATATCCATGCGTTCCTCAAGGTACCGAATCCATCTTCGTCTCGGATCTTCGCCTCTGGCAGCCTCCAAGGCAGCCGCGCCGACTTGATCAAACGAACCGCCTCTAGAGGATGTCCCGATGGTATTATTGCCGTCGTTGTTGTCATTCGAATCGTTTTGTTTGTGTTGTTTGTGTTGCTCTCGCCCAGACGATGATGCTTTCACGCCGGTCTCACCTCTACTTTCCTCGTATTCGCGAGCTTGCGTAGAAAAGCACGCAGCTAATGCTTTCAAATACTTTTCTAAAGCTTTCACGTCGGCGTCGTTCATTTCTGGTTCGCCCATTCGTGGATCGTACTGTTGATTTTCACCCAAGCCTTCAATTTCTTCGCTCACTAGCGATCGCATCGATCCGTCCGCGGTGTTTTCTTCCAAGCCTCGCGATAAATCGTACCTCGCTATGTAGCCGGTGATCCCTTTTAACAATTCGTCCCAATTACACCCGCCGGCGCCTCTCGCTAAAACTTTGAAGGCAATTTTAGATCCAATATCGTGCTTGGAAACCGCAGCACACAAATCGAGAAGCGCCATGAGAGAAACTACGGAGTGCTCGAGATCGATGCACGCGTCTACCAATCGTAAAGCCGGTGATTGTTTACTCATCTCGTAATCGTCCTGTTCTGGGTCGTAATCCGGCGACGTCGTCGCGGCGTTGAAAGCAGCCGCAGACTCTTCGTCACCAACCAACGAAGGATCTTGCGAACACGTTTCTGCCAAAGCAATCATCAAAGACGCCAACGCGCTGGTAGGACACGGTTCTTCGAATTCACTGTCGCCGAGGTCCCCGTTTGAAATCCTATTCGCGGCTTCGAGTTCCATAAACGTCGGCGTACACGTCCCGTCCGTTAACGAAATCGATAGCGTCGGTCTATCTAAAGCTAAACTCGTGAACTCACCTAACACAGCGTTCGCGACGAGATGCAAGTAATTTCTTCTGTTATCTTCCCGATCGTCTTGAAACGCGCCAGTTTGTAAAATGGCCGTCATCGCGTCGAAAGCGCCGTCTCGTATCGCGCTCTTCGCGACCTCCTCGCCGCTCTCAAACCCAAGACGCATGGCAACGCAAGACCACGCCAAGCGAACGATCGCAAACGGCGCGGGAGGATTTGGTGATTTTACCGTCGTCTCGATGGACTTCAAAAACGCTTCCAACTTTTTTCTTTTCGGGTCGTGCACTTGGTCTAAAACGTTCCGCACGTCTTCCAACGGAGACATCAACGCCGTTACCGAGGCGAATAACGTCGAATAACACGTCGGCAAATAATCCGGCGGCGTTTGCGAAGGAAACCGCATTTGCTCTGCGGCCCAACCGGCGAGTGAGAATACTTCTACCGCGTCGCCTTGCGATAACGGCGGCGACAAGGATGCCGCTAAAAATAATAACTCCGCGACTTGCGTCTTTTCCTTGGCTAAAACATCCGAGCGCAAGTTTGCCCGGTTGCGCGAATCATATATAATTTCAAACTTGTCCGCTTGCATTATCTGCACTTGTTGGTTTTGTTGCTGCGATCCAAATCCACCGAAAAGACCACCCCCGATCGCTGGAGGCTGCCCGGTCCTTTGCGCCGGCTGACCGCCCAACGGCCCGCCCGTCGGCGCCGCTCGAATCAACTTTGCCAATCTATTCGCTAAACTCTGCTCGTCCAAAGAAGCCGCCGCCGCGTTCCCATCGCGACCACCATCAAAGCGTTTACCCATCAAAACAACCTCGTCCACGAACCCTGAAAACTCTCGAAACGCGTTTCGACTCGCCTCGTTCGCGCCTCGATAGTTCGAGTCTCTCTCCAACGCTCTCACCGTTTGCCTCGCCCTCAACAAAACGCTCAAACTTTCCAAACAGCTCGCGCGTTCCTGAAAGATGTTCCCGGCGGCAAACAGTCTCGTTGTTTCTGCGTCGTCTTCGTCGCCTCCTCTCGCCGGGGCGATTCTCCCCGCGCTTCCCGCCAACGCCTCTATCGCGTGAAACTCCGAGACGTTGAACTGGTCTGAAATCAAAATCGCATTCTCGACGTCGATATCCCCTAAAGGCACGGTCACACCGGTCGAAGGGATCACGGCCACGCGAGACTGCATCACTTCGTTTCTCTCGCGCGCGTTTTTACCGGAAATTTCCATCGGTCGTTGTAAACACAAAGCGTATTTGTTCAAAATCGGGAACGTCGATTCGAGCGCCGTTGCAAAGTTGTTGATTTCCTCTCCGTCATCTTTGAGTAGTTTCTTCTTCTCTTTTCTTGCTTCTTATTAAAAGATACTCGTACGATTGCAAGGATTTCAAGTGCAGGAGTAAGGTTTGGTAGCGCGTGCACACCGAGAGGTTTTCGCTCGTCATCCTTCTTGGTCTTCTTCTTCTTCTTACGCTTCTTCTTCTCCTTTTTCTCTCGCGTTTGCGCGACGTTTTGAAAAGAGAAACGAGAAGGAAAATGTTTAGGGTATTCAACCCTAATTGGTCATGTCCCTTTTTTTTTCTCTTTCTTTCTTTCTTTCNNNAGACTNTCTTTGGCGTGATAAAACACAAGAACAAATTCTCTCGGAAAACAGCCATGGTGAAATACGCGCGAGAGTCCAACGACGCGACGAAATCGTGCAAAGCTCGAGGCACGGATTTGAGAGTTCATTTTAAGAACATGAGAGAAACGGCGATGAACATCAAGGGGCGAAGTTTGAGCGACGCGCAAGGTACGCATTTTGTATTTTTTTTTTAAGTGCGCAATCGATTTTGCCTGCGGAGAGAGAGGAGGCTTTTAACGCGTAATTTTTGGGCGAGAAGGAGGGTTACACCAACCCTTTCGCGAAGGTTGAATTCGCAAAGGACGAGTGGAATTGAACGTGCGAACGTTTTATCCGCTCGTTTCGCGCGGGTTTTATCCGAGAGCGACTCGTTCGATGGTTCTTTTGTGCGTTCGTTCGCAGCAGGGTGTCGCCCTCTTCTTTAGGTCCTCGAAATTTTAGGACTACAAACTACTCCAAACGATTTGAGAGTCGACGTATCTTTCTACGCGTCGTCGTCTGTATGTATCGTCACCATCATCATCACGCTGACCCTTCACCAACGCTTCTTTTTCAATCAATACTACCACATACAACAGGTTTCTTGAACTCTGTTATGAAGATGGAGCGATGCGTCGTCTTTCGCAGATTTTGCGGTGGCGTCGGGAGAACGGCCCAAGCCAAGCAAGAAGGCTCCACGAACGGCCAAGGCAGATGGCCGAAGAAGTGCGCGGAGATCTTGATCAACTTGCTCAAGAACGCGGAATCGAATGCCGAGGTTAAGGGGTTGGACATCGACAATCTCTACATCACGCACATCCAAGTCAATAAGGCCATCCCGCAAAGAAGACGAACGTACAGAGCGCACGGTCGCATCAACCCGTACATGTCTTCGCCGTGCCACGTCGAGCTTATGTTGGAGGAAAAGGAAGAACCGGTAGCGAGAGCGGAAGAACCGAAGAAATACACTAGAAGACAACAAGCAAAGCTCCGATCCGGTATCAAATCCAACTAAGTTGGAAGAGAGAGAGAGAGACGGGAGAGCATTGTATAGTTTTCATAGAACAGAGCGAGAAAAGCAAAAGAGGGTGACTTTCATAAAAATTGTAGACATTAGCAGAACTTTAATAATTTAATATGGTTGACTTAACCGTGTTTTTACACTAATTACACCACCTAGAATAACTAATATCGCGCCGCATCGTCTACTCGCTAGATTGATTGCTACTTTACTAATATTAATCGCTGCATATATTTTTTCTTTACACGAAGAGCGACGGCGTGAAGACGATGTCTCTTTTCACGAGCTCGCAGGCGTCCAGAAACTTCTTCTCCAAATCCGACTCTCCGATGACTTTACACGCCGACGCGAGCTGTCGCATCAACTCTTCAATCCTCCTGATCGCGCGCACAATTGATCCTTCGAATGCTTCGGTCATTTTCATGATCTCGCTAAACGTGTTGCCTTTACACCACGCAAGCATGACTTCCATCAAGTCCCAACGCAAACGCTCGATCGAGTCTTCGACGTCGACTTTTAACTTGCACTCCAACTGCTGCTTGAACACTTTTCGAGCCGCATCTTTCACGTTAGAGTGCGCGCTGAACACATCTTCGCTCACGTTCATGCCTTGCTTCTTACCGTTGACATCTTTACCTCCTTTTCCTCCCGTTTTTTCTTTCCAAACGAGACACGAAACCGTAGCGACAAGCATGTGTAACGGCAACGCTTTAAACGTACCGTTGAAAATCAACTCCGTGGCGACGAGTTCGTCCGCCCCGGCAAGCTCACACGCGCACCTACCTTTTTGAGTGACGACGCCGTCTTCGGAAACGTACCCGAGTCGTCTCAACACGCGTCGCATGCGTTTGAGGACGTCCGCTTTGATCATCCCAGACGCCACGGTGACTTCTTTTTTGGCGTGTTTGACCAAGTACTCCAAGCGCCTTTTCTCGACGTGCTTTCTAAGTCTTTCGATGGCATTTTCGGACGTTTTGAAACCATGATCTTTCATCATTTTTGAAAGCATTTGAATCTTTTGGACAGTTTTTGCGTAGGCTTTATCGGTAACTTTCATATCTTTCTCGGCGTCGAGCATCGGAATGACAATTTCATCTTCTTCCTCTTCCTCTTTTTGTTCTTTTCGTTCTCGTTCCTCTTTACTTCTTTCCTCGAACCGTTTCAAAACTTCTCTAATAGACGCTCCACAACGTGTTCGTGCTTCGATCGGGTATAAATCTTTCGGTAAGTATACGCGTATCGAAGACATGCAATCGAGTTGCTCTAAAGGAACGCGAACTACGCGAAACTCAACCGCGGGAAGTTCGTCCACCACTCTATTTTCTTCGCATTGCAACAAACTGTGTCGCTCTGAGCTGTTCAACAGCGAAAACACCGGGTCATTAAGTTTTAAAGTTTCGCGATCGGCATCCGAAAGTTTCAACTTTTCCGCGCATTTCACGAGAACGTCCACCAAATACTTTTGATGCTTTGAATGTTTCTTGCTCCCGACTTTTTCAAAATGGACGATGACGCCCCAGACGCTATCGTTACCGTCTTCGACCGATTTTCTTAGCAGCGTTTCGTCGAACGATAGCGGATTACGAACTTCGTCGTCGTATTGGTCGTCTGCATCTACAGTCATCCGCGTCAAAGCCTCTGTATCGGAGCTTGAAAATAGAGACGAACCAGGCGCGTCCACGCAAACGCGCACCAATCGACCGGGTTGTAAAAACGGTACGCTATGGGTCGGTAAATTCGTGATCGCGCGTCGTTCACTCGTCAACGCATCTAAACCATCTCTCAGCTTCACATATTCATTCACCTGCTCTTCGTGTTCAATCTTAATCTCGTCTCTCTTCTTCTCCAAAAGCGCAACTTTCGCTTCCAACTGCGGCACTCGTCGCATGTTTTGAAACTGCGCAAACGAATTCATAATCATATCTTCCGGTTCCGCGCCTTCCACGCGCATCAAATTCAACAACGTCGCGTAACTCACGTGAAACGCCGAATCCAACGGATCTGATCGGCCTCTCAACATATCTTTTGCCGTCGGCGCGTCCATTTTTTCATCTACCATGAGCACGACCAAACCGCGATCGTCTTTTCCTCTTCTCCCGGCTCTGCCACTCATTTGCGTGTACTCTCCACTCGTAATCCAACGAAACCCGGTGCCATCAAACTTTCTCGGCGACGCGAATACGCAAGTTCTCGCCGGCATGTTTAAACCAACCGACATGGTCTCCGTGGCGAACAAAACTTTAATCAGACCCTCCTGAAACAAAATTTCAATCACTTCTTTCAAAATTGGCAACAACCCGCTGTGGTGAACTCCTAACCCTCTCCTCAACAAGTTTGGCATCGACGCAACCTGCGGTAACTTCTTATCGCTCTCACTCAACGCATCCATCGCGTTCCAATAAATCGCATCGATCATCTCTTTCTCGTTCTCGTCGCACAAGTCCACCTTGTGCAACGCGTTTGCAAACGATTCGCACTCGCCTTTATTAAAAGCAAACACAATCACTGGATCGTAATTCCTATCTACAATCATCTTAATAATCTTAAAAACGTCCGTGTTTTGCGCTAACTTTGCCTGCGTTCCATCTCCACCGTTCATCTCGCTCGCTTTCCTCGCCGCCGTCCTCGCTTGCGCCACCTCCGCGCCTTTCTCGTTGGCGATTGAAATCGCTTTCAAAAAATTATCCTCCTTAAACGCGCTCGTTTTATCCACGATCAAAAATATCCCATCTCCGCCGCTCGGGTAAATGTAGTGTTCCAACGGCGTCGGCCGAAAATCAGTATACACGATGTGACACGGAATATCGTGCACTTTACACACCCACTCGCTAAACTCTCTCGCGTTTGGAATCGTCGCCGATAAAAACACGTACTTCACCGTATCCGGCAACAACACGATGCTTTCTTCCCACACAACCCCTCTCTCCTTATCTCTCATGTAATGAATTTCGTCGTAAATCACCCACCCAACCTCTCTGGTGACCTCCCCGCCTTTATACAACATGCTCCTTAACACCTCCGTCGTCATCACCAAACAACTCGCGTTGGGATTTATAACCGTATCTCCCGTCATCAACCCGACGTCCGAAAACTCCTCCTTCAACTCTCGATACTTCTGATTCGATAACGCTTTCAGAGGACTCGTGTACACCACTCTCTGCCCGTCTCTTTTTGCCATCGCGATGGCGTATTCCGCGACGACCGTTTTCCCGGCCGATGTGTGCGCCGACACCAACACCGACTCTTGCCTTTCCAAGCAGAGCACGGATTGCTCCTGAAACGTGTCCAATTCGAACGGATATTTCTTCGCCGGTACTTTCGGCATTTTCTTCTTCGACGGTTGGTAGTTCTCCGGGCAGACCATATCGTGCAAACACCCGTGCTGGAACTGATTCGCGGGGTGTATGCGCGCGCAGCCGGACTTGAGAAGGAAATCTTCGTCCGTTTTGATTTGGTGTCGACGGGGAAGTTTTGTCGCGAGCTCGGGGTCGAGACCGCCCGAGTCCTCGTTTACCACCACTAAAGTTCGCTTCTTACTCTTCGTCGTCGTCTCATCCTCCTCCTCGTCGTGACCACCAGGTTCTTCCTCTCTTTTCCTCGCCGAAGCTGGTGACATTTTTTCTTCGTATTCTTCCTCTGTCTGTCTGTCGTGGGTGGCGGCGAAATATTTGTGAGGCTTCGTTCAAAGAAGTTTTAACAACAAACGCGCTTTAATACATCTTTATACATGTTACATTACAAGTGCGCGCGCGTCCCTAAACGAGTGCGCATTACTATTATTATGAGCGCGGCAAAAGCGCGGAGTCGCCCTCCTTCTCTCTCTCTTTCTCTCTCTCTCTCTCTCTCTCGTTTCCCGCGTGCGGCTGTGTACAATATTCTCAAAACTGCTCTATTTTTACTGAATAGCGCAGCACGACTTTTGCTCTTCGATTTTCACAACCGCCGGATTGACGTGCGCCTCGATGACCTCCTCGAACACTAAACTCAAATTCGTTTGCACTAAACTCGAACACTCGACGTAACTGACCGCTTTGATCCGTCTCGCCAACGCTTGCCCTTCCGCCTCGCTTATCGGTTCGGATTCCTCTTCTCCGTTCGAGCCTCCTCCGCCGGCTCGCATATCGTTGCTAAGCCTATCACCCATACTACCTCCACCTCTCTTGCTATTATACGAATTTCCTCCTCCCCCACCTCCTCGTAAATCTAACTTTGTCCCCACTAAAACAATCGGCGTCTTCGGCGCTTTCGACCGCAACTCGTTCAACCACTTTTGCTCCACGTTCCGAAAACTCTCCCGATCGCACAAGGAAAACGCGACGATAAAACAATCCGCCGCGGAATAACTCAGCGGTCGAAAGTCCGCGTACTCGTCTTGCCCTGCCGTATCCCACAACCCTAAATTCACCACGCGCCCATCTCGCATGGTCACGTTCTTGCTGTAGTTATCGAAAATCGTCGGCATGTGATCGGTCGGGAACGTGTTCGTCGTGTAACAGAGCAGCATGGAGGTTTTCCCGACCGCGCCGTCGCCGACGACGACGCACTTTAGGTTTAAAAACTGCGGCTCTTGCGTGTCGAAGAAAATGCCAGATTCGCCCGATCGTTCCACTGGATTCATCTTTTGTG
>JGI20155J14468_10001615_pt1 | contig 17491 bp, 6 predicted proteins | sample COG_05_FD_14468 | JGI IMG/M metagenome (IMG submission 14468) | reverse complement strand
GAAAACGTTTTATATGGGATTTTTTGGGAATTATTGTCAACATTTGTCAATATTATATGTTTTTCGGTTAATAAATGTTTATTAAAATCTTTTTTATTACATGTAATATAATAACATTTTTCGCATTTATATTGTTTTGGGATTTTAAGGGATTGGTCTGTCAACATTTGTCAATATATATATGTTGACATAAAAATCCCCTAAATTCTTTTTTAAAAAAATATTATAAAATCTTTAAAAATAAATATTTGAATTTGTTAGCATTTTTGTATATAAAGTTTTAAAAAGTAAAAAATCAGTAATTTTTATATAAAGGCTAGCCCATATCAAAAATGGACATTCTTAAAAATGTCCAATTCCAAAAAAATTGCCAAATCTTTTTTTCTCATTTTTAATCACTTTTTAAAAGATTTTTATTTTATTATGATAAATGGTAATAAAATGAAAATATGGGTTTTTAATAAGTTTCTTTAAGTTGTTTTTTATATTATTTAAAAGTAATATAAAAAATATTAATTGTCTGAGTTTTTCACATATGTTTCTTTACATAGATTTTTTATTACTTTTTCATCTATACTGGAACTGGGCTTCCCTATTGTTGAAATTGTTTTTGTAAAATAATCGGTTTTATCTTCGCTATTCATATAATCTGGATTTGATATTTTCCAATCCATTAATGCATTGAAGTTTTTTGAAGATGCCTTTTTTATTGCACCTTTTATTTTTTCTTTAGATTTATCTTTAGACCAAATGTCTTCGTCTTTTATATATAATGTCTCTCGTTTTATATCAGTACAGTGCATTGGTCTCTGATAAATACTGAGTTTATTCATATTTTCTATTATTGATTTACTTAAGCCATCTGCTAGACCTTTTTTATTGGTAAAATCTAATTGTTCAAATGTTATTTTGATGGATTTTATAAAATCACTTATATTAATTGCATCTTTGCATTGCTCATTTAAAAACACATTAATATTAAATTTATTATTTTGAATATTATTATTAGTAGTGTTTCCTATTTTAGGTATAAGCTCGCTTATTTGTTCTTGTTGTTTATTTATTTGATTTTGTTGTTGAACAATAATAGTTTTTAATTCTTTAATAATTATACTCTCACTAATTGAATCAACTTCTGATTTTATTAATTCTTTGTTTGAATTAATAACATTTTCATCATTTTTAATAAATGTACATTTTTTTTTATGAATACTTAAACTTTGCCTGTATTTATAATTTTTCCCACAATCACAAACGAATAATGGTTTTGTCCCTTTTTCTTCTGTATTTGTCAATATTTTGTGTTTACGTGTATCTAAATGTCTATCATATTTACTTTTATGTGATGTTTTATAGTTACAATTTTTACAAAAATATTCTACGTGACTTTTTTGTCCTAAATTTGTCAACATTTGTCAATATATATATGTTGACAAAAAAAGTCTCTAAATCTTTTTTAAAAAATATTATAAAATCTTTAAAAATAAATATTTTATTTTGTTATCATTTATGTATATAAAGTTTTAAAAAGTAAAAAATCAGTAATTTTTATATAAAGGCTAGCTCATATCAAAAATGGACATTATTAAAAATGTCCAATTCCAAAAAAATTGCCAAATCTTTTTTTCCCCATTTTTAATCACCTTTTTTTAGTATTTTATTTTATTATGATAAATGGTAATAAAATTAAAAACCTGTTTTTTAGGTTTTTTTAAGTTTTTAAGAACTTTTTGGTTGTATTTTGTTTTATATAATTTTTATGTTATAAAATTATATAAAAAATATGCATTTTTAAATACTATTATAGTAATAAAAATATTGGATAAAAAAACTGGAACTAAATTGAACTTTTTGATTTTATAATTTATACAACAAAAAAAGTTCTCAAATTTATATTCTAGTATAAAGTCTATCCAAAATAGTATAATCATATTCTTTTCCATTAGTATCATGAGTTTCTTGGCTTACAAATTTATAAATATTAGTGTCTATTGCTGGAAAAAAAGTATCACATTCAAAATCTTCATCAATATAAGTAATATATAAATTTTTTGGTTTTAATAAACCATTATTACGATAACTATTTAAAAATAAATCATATATTTTTGAACCACCAATAATCCATACTTCATCGTAATTTTTTAATTTAACAAAATCCTCAATTCTCTCAACTTTTGAAAAAGATTTGACTATATTTTTATTATCAAATGTTTCATCAATATTTAAGGTAGAACTTAAAATTAAATTATCTCTATTGGGTAATGGTTTTTTAATACTATTATATGTATTTTTCCCCATAATGATTGCACTAGATTGCATAGTTTGTTTAGGTGATGTATATTTTTTGAATTTTTTTAAATCAGTTGAAATCTTCCATGGTATACTATTTTCATTTCCTATTCCGTTGTTTTTACAAAATGCAACAATTAAATTTACATTANTATTAATATTATTATTAATATTATTATTATTCATTTTATCTATATAAAATTATAGTGTTATATTTATATAGATGTATAATATATTTAAATTTTACAACAACAAATATGACAATGCTACTAATAAAGAAACATTAAGCGAAATTTATGTGTTTATTAAAAACTTATATTATGCAAATGAATTATCAATTAGTATTGAAGAATTAAATGAAGATTATAGTAATAATAGTAAAGATTTTTTAGAATCTACTATTTTTAAAGAAACATTTGAAGAACATTTTACAGATTTAGATAAATCATATATAAATGATTACGAACCAAAAATATATTTTATAAATGAAAATATTTATTATGATGATACGATTGAAACTATAAAATTTAAATTTCTAAAACATTATAATAATTTAGCAACTAATAATGATGTGGATAAATTATTTTATGAAGAAATATATTTATTTGGTTTAACTAATAAACCATTTGACCCTATAGAGATTTATGATAATTTAACTATTAATGGTAAAAATAAATTAAAAAAGGAGAATTTACATAATTATTTAATAAATGTTAACGAACAAATAAAAATAATGACTTCTTTGCAGGATAAAGAGGTATATGATTATAATGATTTATATGATTTATATGATGATTCAAAAGAAATGAAATTGAAGGATATTAATGTTCTTAATTCAATTGGGCAAAGTATTAATATGAAATTTTCTTATAATTATAGTGTTAATCCATTTAAACTTAATAATTATAGTGAAATTTTAAAAACATTATTAAATAGTTCTATTTCAACATTAAATAGTAGTTGTTTATTTGATTATAATATTGTAAATAATGGATTACATATATGTTTATTTAAAAATGTATTAAAATATGTTGAAGTTAATCTGGAAAATGATGTAGAAAATACGTTAAAATTATATTATCCGTTGTTATTAGATAATGAAATAAATAGTGTAGAAAGTTATGAATTAAAAAAGCCATTTTTATTGAAAAAAACATTAGATCATATTATAAATCCTAATTTTGTAAAAAAGTTGGAATGCATTGACATATTAAATAATGTAAATTTTAATTCACAAAATCTTTCTAATAAGATTAAAGGAATAACTTATTTAAATTTTAATATACATCCAAAATCAAAAATAAGTCTTTCTTTAGAGTCAATATTTAAATTATTAAATAGTTCAAAATTATTTCCAATAATTAAATATAATCCTGGTAAAAAAATAGAAAACATTTATAGATTTTATTGTAATAAAATTTCAAAAGACAATAAAAAAATTCCTTATTTAAAAAAGGATAAAATACTAAAATATACAAAAAGCATAGGAAAGACAAATACATTATCAGTTGTAGTGAATAATAAATATAAAGGTTTTAATGAAGTATTTAGTGAATTATTTATTGAATTTGATATGTATGGTACAATAAATATAAAAATCAATTTATTAAATCCAACAAAATTAGCTGAAATAAATTCTGTAATTTCGGTAAATATAAACAAAATTTTGCAAAATTTGATGCAAAATATTCCTTCTTTAGATGTAAATATCAAATTGTTTGAATCATTAAATGATAATAATATTGAGATTATTAATATGAATTATGTATTTAACTATTTAAATAATTATGATTTTAAATTAAATGAATTTGATAAAATCAAAAATTGTTTAACTATTTTGATGAACTCTATAAGTGACGAATCTAATAAAATAGAAAAAGAAGATACTAAAAACAATAAATTATTTCGTTATAAACGTGTATCAAATTATAATGAAGCAGATGGTATAACCGCATTTATAATTGAAAATATAAAACAACAATTGAGTGCTACAGAAATAATAAATAATTTGAATTCTAATTATCAATTTGATAATTTAGTAGATGCAAAAACATTATTTGAGCAAACAATAGTTTCTTTAAATTTAATGCAAAATTTATTTACTAGTAAAAAACTGAAAATAACAAATAATCCTGGATTTGGCATAGAAATAAGCAAGCCAAGTAATGATTCTTTAAAAATTTTTGTATCAAATATTGATAATATCAATTATATTACTTATTTTAATATTTATTTTGATAGTTTAATCAAAATAATAATAAATAATTCAAGTAACAATATAATAGATGAAAATATAGATTATAAAATTTGCACATTTACAGCACGAGGAAGAAAAACAGAAACTAAGGAATTTTTTATCAAAGACAATATTGAAAATCCATTATCAAAAGAACAAGATGGTCCACCTATTTCAAACATTTCCAATTTTAAGAAAGCAATGGAAGCACCAAATGAAACAACAGAAGATGTAATAGATGAACAATTAGATATAGATGATATTTTAAGTTTAGCAAGCGAACCAAATGATGATTTATTAGATATATTGCTAGGCGATGATAGTGATGATGAAGATGATGATGATGACAACGATAGTAATAGTGATACTGACGATGAAAAAGATGAAATTATATTAGATAATGATTATAGCAATGTTCATGAAGAAGAGAAAGAAGATTTAGAAAATAAAAAAGATGACAGCGAAGATGATGAAGACGAAGATGAAGATGAAGACGAATATGAAGATGAAGATAAATATTTAGATTTAGAAGAGGAAGAAGAAACAGATGAATATGCAAATGAAGGTAAAAAAACAGATAAGAAAACAGAAAATAAAACAGAAAATAAAACAGAAAAGAAAACGACTAAGCCTAATAATAAGATGGGTTATCGTCTCCAACGATTAGCTCGTTATGAAAATAAATTATTTAGTAATAATAATAATAAAATCAAAATTATGAAATCAAATAAAGATAATATGTATGAAATTTATTCGCGACTTTGTCAATCACACAGACAACCGATTGTAATTAATCAGGATGAGAAAGACAAAATAGACGCTGAGAGTCCAGGTTCATATCAAGATATTCTTGAATATAATACAAAGCCAGGTGAAAAACATTATTATATATGTCCTGCATTTTGGGATATTGATAAAAATATGTCATTAACAAAAGAAGAATATGAAAAAAATAAGCCAACCAATGTTTCACTTGGTACAAAATTTGAACATCCTAATTTTTTAGAAAATGATATGGAAGGCAAAAATTCAGAGTTTTGCTTACCATGTTGTTACAATAAGGTTAGTGAGAAAGTTAAAACAAGAAATGCAACTTGCAATAAACGCATTGAAAAACTGCATGAAAATGGTACATTAAATAATGATGATGATGATAATGAAGTAGATGATGATGGTATAAAAGTAAAAGATAAAAAAACATATTTTAATGCTAATAGTTCTTTTAGTCCTAGAAGCGATGATTTTATAAGTAGCGATGTTGATAATAATGAAGACCAAGATTTACCAGTTAATGATGGCACCAATGATAGTAATTCTAAAGAAGCAAATAAAAAAAGTGAAATAAAAAAAATATATATAATTGCTGAAAACAGTGTATATATACCAAGGGGCAAATTTGTAGGATTACCATCATTAGTTAGTAAATTTTTACAATTTGATAACAAATTATGTGTATTACCAGGTGAAGGCAATTATTTAAGACCCAATTATAGATGTTTATTGCGTTATGGAATTGAAAAAGGTATAAACAATAGCCAATCATTTATAGGTTGTTTGGCGGATGCTTATGTTAAATATTATAAATTATCAAAAGAATTAAGTATTAAAGAATTTAAAAATTTAATATTAGAAGGATTAAGTATTGATAATTTTATAACATATAATAATGGTAATTTAACGCATATTTTTTTGGCAAAAAATATAAATAATGAATTATTGGATTCAATAACTATTGATGAAACTTATAAAGAAAGTAATTTTTATAAATCATTGAATGTTAATAATAAAGATCATATTAATCTTTTTAAAAAAATAGTGAATGCATTTGCAAATTTTAGAAAATATTTGTTTACTAATAATTCAGTAATTGATTATACATATTTATGGGATATAATATGTAAGCCAAATCCTAAACTTTTTAAAAATGGTATTAATTTATTAATACTTGATATCACAAATGAAGATATTACACAAAATGTTAAAGTAATATGTCCAAAACAAGGATATTCAAATGAATTTATGGATAATAATAAATTATCTTTAATATTGTTAAAGAAAAACAATAATTATGAACCTATTTATGGAGTAAAAGATGATTCCATTGAAAATAGATATACTGTATTATTTAGTTTTGATTATACTAAAGATGAAATCCAGATGATTGAATTTAAAAAGGTTATAAATATTATTAAAGATAATATCAATGAGCGTTGTTTAACTGAAAAGGCAGATGACTATGATTTTGAGAGAAATATTGGTTTGAATGAATTAATTAAAAATTTACAAAAAATGAGATATGCTATAGATTTTCAAGTAATGAATTATGAGAATAAAATAATAGGTGTTTTTGTTGGCATTGAAAATGAGTCTAAAGAAATTATAAATTATTTTGTTCCTTGTTATCCTAGTAATTTATATGTAAATGATGAAGAAAATATTCCATATAAATTTATGGATGATGATTCTATAAATTATACTAGTTATGATAATACTAAAAATTTTTTAAATAAATTATATGCGGAAAGTGGTGAAAAAATAAAAGTGAAGCCACGATTTAAAATATTGAATGATACAATGATTATTGGAATTTTGACATTAGGCGACCAATTTGTTATGATAAGTCCATTTGAGATATATAAAGAAGACGATACATTGCCTTCATTGGAGGAAAATAATTATTTAATAAATGATAATGATTTAAGTATAGAAGAGCCTTTGACTGAATTAAATGCAAAAAGTATAGATTCTTATATACAGACCCGATTTTCTAAAGATAAAGAGCGTGTTAATATGATAAATAATATTAGATTAGAAAGTGGATTTTATAATGCTTTTAAGAATACGATAAAAAAATTATTTACAAATTTAATATTTAAAAAGGATATTGTTAATATGCAAAATATAATATTAAATAATTCAATAATATTTATAGAAAAATTGAAAAAGGTGGAAGAAATATTGCGTATTATGGCGAGTGATTATATTGAATTTTCTGAATACGATGAGACAATTTTACAAAATATAAAAAATGTGTCATTATGTATTAATAATAAAAATTGTAAAACAGATTTTTGTATGAAGAAAGATGATGCTCATTGCAGTTTAATAATACCAATTAAAAATTTAATAAATGATTCAAATAATGAAGAATTATATTTTACCAAATTGGCAGATGAGTTTATACGTTATAATAGAACAAATTCTTTTTTATTTGATAATGCTAAAACATTGAGTTATACTAATATTAGATATAATATTGATGATGATGAGTTAATTATTTATGAATCATCAATAAACAAATCACTATTTAATAATGAATTATTTATAAAAAATAAATATGCAAATTATAATAATCATGAAATGTTTTATGTATCAAAAAATGAACCATTAGACCAAATCAATACATCAGGATATAGAATGAAAAAACCGTCAATAGTTTTGGATGATATTCAAAGTAGTAAAAAGATGAAGATTAATATTCCACAACTAAAAATGGATGAAATAACGGAATATGCTAAAAAAATGAAAACAATTGATGAGGATGGTAAAGAAGATGACGACGAGGAAGGCATTAAGGAAGGCATTAAAGAAGAAGAGGAAGAGGAAGATGAAAAATTAGAGTATAAAGAAGAAGAGGAAATAAAAGATTTAGATGAAGAATTAGATGTTGATGTGAAAAAGGATTTTGATGATTTTTTTAGTACAATAGAAGAAAAATGCAAATTAAATTTACATAATAAGAATACAATACGAGAGAGAGGCTTAAAGGAGAATTTCAAAGTTAATTTATACGAGACATATTTTTCTTTGACTACTAAAGATGATATAACGTGTAGTTATTTATTGCCTATTTTATTAATTAACCATTATTATAAAAACAATGAAATAACATTAGAAAATGAAATAACTTTAGAAACATTAAAATCTGATTTAATAAATATTTATGGAAATATTGAAGATGAAAATAGTATACCATTTTTGGTGAATACTTATCAATATATTAATAATGAAGGATTCAATAAATTGATAGTTGATAATACTTTTACAGACAATTTAAAATATATAATTGAAGAGAAATATAAAAAAAATAGTTTAACTTCTGAAGTATTGCTAACAAAAGTTGGAGAGATTATAAATAGTGAAAAATATTATATTAGTTATATTGATATGTATTTATTAGCCAAGAAGTATAAAATTCCATTAATATTTATAAATAATAGTGTAATTAATTTTAATAGCATAAAATCAATAAGTAAAATTAAAAAGTATTTATTGGCAAATAAAAATAGTAAGAATGATAGTAGTTATTATTTTATTAAATTGCCAAGTATAAATAATAGAGATAAACTGAAAACAAATAAATTGATGCATAAAAGCAATTCTTTAACAATAAATATAAAAACAGATGCAAATAATGTTAATTCTATGAAACAAGATATAGAAGCATCAATTATAATAGATGAAGATATATTGAAAGATGGTGCATTAATAACGAGAGATTATTTAGTTAAAAATCATGTTTTAAAGAAATTTAATATAACTAGTGCAAGTAAAAAATGAGAAAACAATAGATAATTTTTTATTTAATAATAATTAAAAAATTATGTTTTAAGATTTATTTTTTGAAATTTTTATAAATATAGTGAGAGACGTATATATTTGTTAAAATATATATATTTGCTTTTGTAAATATAAATAATGTTTTATTAATATTATTAAAAAAAGGATAAAAATTTGTTTTAATTGCTTCTCTCAAAATACTAAATTTATTTTTGTAATTTTTTATATTTTTTTGTTTATTTTCTAAAATAGTTATAGTTTCAAGATTATTATTTGAAAACTCATCAGTAATATTAATTAAACTAATATCAGGATTATTAGTTTGATTATTTAATGTAGTCTCTTCTACGTTTTCTATATAAAATATTCTTCTAAATAAATTAATATTATTAGTATATACTTGTGTCTCTCTATTCTCTGTAGTCTCTCCATTCTCTGTAGTCTCTCTATTTTCTGTAGTCTCTCTATTTTCTGTAGTCTCTCTATTTTCTGTAGTCTCTCTATTTTCTGTAGTCTCTCTATTATTGGTGTTTCCAGTTTCTTCATCATTTTCTTGATTATTATTATTTATATTTAATAAGTTATTGATATTAGTTAATGTATTAGTAAAATTAATACTATCTAGTTCTTTGTTGATAATATTATTAATATTTTTTATTAAAATATGTGATATTTTTTCAGAACTATAATCACTATTCAAAAATGTTTGAATTGATGGTTCAATAAATTTTATATTAGTATCATACAATAAATCCATTACTAATTTTAGTTTGTTATTTACATAATTTTTATAAATTTTATTGTTATAATAAAAAATAATAATTAAATAAGTATGTAAAAAACTATTATAATATTCTATTTCACTTGCATCAATATTATAAAATTTGAGTTTATAATTATGTGCTAAATATTTAATAGCAAAATGCTGTATATGTTTTATTATAAAATTTGTAAACATATTTATAGCCTGCATTAATAAAATATGTTTTTTTGAAGGCGATAAATTTTTAATAAAATCAAAAAATGCTTTTTTTACAATATAAGTTTCATTATTTTCTATAAGTTTTTTAATGTGAAAGTTACTTTCATAATAAAGAATATACAAAGTAGGTATTTTAAATTTATTAGCAAAACAATATAAATAAAAGTTATATAAAACATTTTTTTTAAAATATAAATTGGTATATGGATTTTTTAATGTAGTTGGTTTAAATATAATATTATCAACATCATCCAGGCTCATAGTAATTGGTTCTTCATAATTTAATAATGAATTATTTACTAATTTCACAAAATCATAATAAGTAAAATTATAAATAAAACGATTAATATAGACCTTAAATATTTTATCATCTTCTTCAAATACGTTTCCAATTAAATCTTCATTATTGTGTATTGTAGAATTAATTTTAGTTTTTTTAGTAATAAATTTTAAATAAAAAAAATATATTTTTTGAGCAGTTATAAATATTTTATATATATTTATATCAGTGTTATGTACTTTATATTTATAATATTTATATTTTTTTTTTGTATCAACTATTTTATTTAATAATATATTTTCTTTTATTAAGTTTATTTTTAAATTATTAGAATCGAGATTTTGATCTATTTGATTTTGAATATTTTTATTATAAATATAAATTTGATTAATAATTAATAATTTAAAAAATTCTAAATTATAATTATTTACAGTTTCATCATGTAGCAATGTATTATCAATATCCATATTATATTTAATAAGTATATATTTAATATAATATTATTTTTATAAGATTTTTATAAGATTTTTATAAGATTTTTATAAGATTTTTATAAGATTTTTATAAGATTTTTATAAGATTTTTATAATATTGTTTTATCAAAAATCCAGGTCATAATCATCATCAATGCCTAATTTTGTTTCTTTAATATTATTTAAACTATAATTGATTTCTAGACTACTAATATTACATTCAATATTATCTGCATATGTTTTATTTAATTCTTTTGAAATGTAGTTATCCATTACTTTTACATCTTTAAAGTTTTTAGAATCATCATATTGTTTATCTTCACTTATGCTATTTTCATTTAAAGTCATCATAAAATCCATATCAGTTAATAGTTTGAAAGCATTTGTACCAAAATATCCCTGTTGCCCACACATTACATTAGCAGATACTCCACGCATCATATCTAATTCCCCATGTCTAGCTGCTTTTAAAAACATTTCCGGTGTTTCTTCAAATGATGCTTTGGCAATTGGACCAATATTATCATTATTAATTCCATGTCTAAATACTGAAACCATTTTATCATTACAACACATTCTATCACAAAGCATTGTTAGATGATGATAATTAATATATGTACTATCAAATTCAATTACTTCTGAAAATTCATCGAAAATTGATTGTCTGGCAGCTTCAACACCGAGAACATTATATATTTCAATAATACTATTAGTAATTGTTCTTGTGGAATCTACAAAATCAAGTGCTAATAAATCTAGTAAATTTGTTCCAACAGTATCTAAAACCCACTCTTCTTTTTTAACATATTTCATATCTACTTCTTCTAAATTGTCTGTGATTTTACGTAATAAAACTTTTTGAATTCTTTTAATTCCACGTAAAATTAATGTATCTAATAAATTATTTTGTAGATTTTTTAAAATATAAATTTCATCAGATTGGTCAAGAGAATCGGCTAATTTGCTTTTCTTTTTTTTAGCCGCTTGAATTTGTTTACTTATTCTAATTCTGAAAATAAGTTCATCTGAGTTATAATCTGTATACATACAACTCAAATTATCAAAACTACTGTTTAATGCAAAATGAATATCTTCCATGGTCATATTTTTATCTAACATTTGATTTTTATTCATATTTAATCTTAAAATCCATTTTGATTTTTCTTTACTATCTTCATCGCTTTTTGAACATTCATCCAACATTTTTTCAAATTCATTATATTCCTCTATAATATTATTATTACCATCTAATAAACTAGAAGTATCGCTAGGATCAAAACAAATTTCAATAGTATTTACTAAGTCACGAAGACGAGTATATTCTAATTCATTAATATGTTCTTTAACCTTATTTTGGTCGTATTTTTCAAGTTCATTTAAATAAATAGTACATGATGGATTTTTAGGATTTTCACTTAACGATAAAATTTCCTCAATACGTGGCACACCACGAGTGACGTTAGATTTTGAAGCAACGCCGGCAAAGTGAAAAGTATCTTTCAAACATAGACCATTATAGGTGTTAAAATTTCGCGTTGTTTCAACAGTTAGGTCATAAACATATTTAGTAGGATTTGGAACTTCTTCAATTGATTTTATTTTATCAAAATAAATATTTTCAAATCGGTTATCACGTGGTTCCATAACGCAATTTCCATCAATAATATTTGGCACACTTAAATTATTTTTATTATATTCATATTTAAAATTATAATTAATAATAAGTTGTAATGCTTCTTGTTTATGTTTAATTTTAATATTTAATAAATTTGCTAGTTTTTTAGCTTGATTGTTTGTAATATTTATTTGAAATGGTTGTTTAATATTTTCAGCGGGTGTAATATAATTTGGAAATACTTTATCTGTACTACATTTTTTCATAGAATATACAGAAGAATAGATATCAAAAATATTTAATATTTGATGAACATCCCAAATTAAATCTTTTGATACAGAAACTATATTAATACATTTTTGTATTTTATGAATACTTCCATCTCCACCAATATAAGCATCTAAAAATCCTTTTAAACAATCTTTATTAGAATAAACAATTTTAGAATGAATAAATTTTCCATGACTATAACGTCCACATAATGTTTCAATAATACGAGTTAACATAACACTATATAAACGAATGTCCTGACTTGTCCATCCTTCTTTTCCTTTATTTTCATGTTTATATATTTTTGTTGTAATATTATATTTTTCTGCTAATCGTTGAATTGGTTCAAAATAATTATTGTCATTATTAGCAATAGATATTTGTGTTTTTGTAATACATCCTTCAGCAGCATATGCGCCTAATAAATAACCAAAATCATAATCTAAGTCAATAATTTCTGGAATTGTACATTTTACAATTCCTCTATGTGGAAATGGATAAATAATTCCATCTTTATATTCCCAAGTACTATTACAATTTTTCCGACATTTAGAACTTAATTTTTCTACTAATGTATCGCTACGTTTATAAGGAACAATAAATGTGTTATTGTTGTGTTTTAACCACCAATGATATTCGTGCATTACTTCTTTAACTTTTGCAATTTCAGAGCCATATACATATTCTTTTGGTGAAAATAAATCTTTTAGATTTAATGAGCGTGTTTCAGTGAATTCTATAGGCATTCTTGAAACTGGTAAATAATCACCAACTTTTAAATCTTTTCCCGCTGCATCGTCTATTTTGCCGTCTATTAATTGTAAAAATGATTTTGCTTTTGTAGCAATAACTTCCCGCCCGTGTTCTGTAGTAACTTTTAATAATGTATTTGTACCATCTTCATTTACAACAGGATGTTGTGTAACTGCTTCAATAGTATTCCATGTAATTTTTCCATCTTCTGTTGCACTTGGTATTTCATAAAATTCATTTAATTCAGAATAAGTAGTATCTTTATTTTCATAATATTCTAATTTTTTGGTATTTTTAATATGAAAATCTGTAAATTCTCCAATACTTACTTTTTTAATAAAACCTTCCTTATTTCTTACAATAATAGGAGTATCATAAGTTACAGAATTTAATGTGAGCTGTGTAGTTGGTTCGCCAATGCTCTGTGCGGCAATCATACCAACCATTTCACCTGGAGCGACAATTGCTTTTTTATATGAATTATTAATATTAATTAAAAGTAGTTCAATAGATTTTTTTGTTAATTTTTTGTGCATTAAAAGTTCTTTGGGACTCAAATAATAGTAATATAAAACTTTAAATAATTCAGTTGGCTTACAATAATGGATTAAATTTAAATTGTCAAAGTTGGCTTCAATGAGATTAAAAACTTCCATTGGTGTAATATCCACAATAACATTTTCTTCTTGATTTCCTGCAATATTATTGATAATATTTACGAATGAAACAGGTAAGTTAACAGAACCTTTATAAATAAATTTCAATACATTTTCAACAATTTTTTTTCTATGGTCTATTAAATAATCAATATAAAACTGAGTCTTTGTTTTGAGTTCGGGTTTTTGTTTTTTAAAACGTGTAAGTGTTTGTTTTGTATATAATGTAGTATAAATTGAATCACTTGTAGAATCATTTGGCATTTGATAATGTCCATATATTTCTTCAACGTTCATATTAATAAACGGAATTTGCTGTGATTCAACAAATACAGGATCAAAACCGTCATCTCCATATGTATATTGGATAATTTTACCTTTGTTATTTCTAACTGTCATATCATAATTTACCATTAGATCTTCTAATGATTTAATAATACGACGCTGAATATATCCAGTCTGAGACGTTTTTACTGCTGTATCAATAAGACCAACACGACCACCCATCGCATGAAAGAATAATTCCTCTGGTCTTAGTCCCCCAATAAACGAACTTTCAACAAAGCCACGTGCTTCTGGTGAATCATTGAATTTTGTAAAATGCGGTAATGTACGATCTTCAAATCCATATGGAATGCGTTTTCCATCTACGTTTTGCTGTCCTAAACAAGAAATCATTTGTGAAATATTTAAATCACTACCTTTTGAACCCGCATTAACCATGATAACAAAGCGATTATTGGTGTCAAGATTTTTACGTCCAATTTTACCTGCTTCAAAAGATGCTTTATTTAAAATATTATTAACTTGTGTTTCAAATTCTTCTACATTTGGTTTGCCTGTTTTATTTTCAAAGATTCCTAAATGAGTTTCGTCAATTAATGATTTAACATCTAGTTTTTTCTGATTAATTACTTCTACAATTTTGTTATTAGTATCGCTATCTGCAATTAAATCGCTAATACCAACACTATATGAATAAGATTTCATATATTCAGTTACAATGTTTTGTAAATCATCAACAAAATCACGACTACACGAAGTACCGAAATCATTATAAATACGCTGTAAAAGTCCACGTGTAGTATCACCAAGAACTCCTTTTTCAATTTGTCCTCTTACAATAGTTCCTTTATTAATTTCTAAAACATTATTTGAAGTAGCATAATCTTCTGCATCATCAAATTTCTTTGTTTTATATTTCATTGTAATATTAGGAATAATTTGACTTAATAATTCAAAACTCTTTAATCCCGATTTTTTGAAATTAATAGCAGTTAAATCAATCTTACCAAAATGCATTAATAAATTCATTGCTTGTCTACTATCAAATACAACATCATTTCGCGTAAACAAATAAGAACCTAATAATGAATCTTGGAAAATACCAACAATTGATTTATTATTTGCAGGACTAACAATTTGATATTGAACAGCTGCTAAATGTCTAAGTTCTGCTTCAGATTCTTCATCTTGAGGCATATGTAAATTCATTTCGTCACCATCAAAATCGGCATTATATGGTTTTGTATCTCCAACATTCATTCTAAATGTGTCTCCTTTAAACATTATTTTTGCAAGATGACACATCATAGACATACGATGAAGTGTAGGCTGACGATTAAATAATACAGCATCTCCATCCAAAATATGGCGATGCACAATATCGCCATCTTCTAAAACAATGGACTCACGATCAATAAAGCGTAAGCTAATACAATCTCCATTTTTCTTTTCATAAATTTTTGCTCCAGGATATTCGTCTGGTCCATTTAAAATAAATTTCATTAAATAATTTTTATTTTTTGAATTAACGGTAATTGGTTTTGTAAGATTTTTAGCAATTTTAAGTGGAACACCTAATTCACTAATAGATAAATTTGGGTCAGGAGTAATAACTGACCTAGCGCTAAAATCAACGCGTTTTCCCATTAAATTACCTCTAACACGTCCGCCTTTACCGTTAAGGCGGTCTTTGATGGCTTTTAATGGTCTTCCTGAACGCTGAGCAACAGCAGCAACACCTGGAATTTTATTATCCACTAATGTTGCTACGTAATATTGTAATACAGTTGTCCAATCATCAATAATATTTGCATTAGAATTTGCTTCTAATTTTTCTTGAAGAGTTTTATTTGCCTTAATAATATTAATCAAAATATGAGTTAAATCATCTTCACTGCGTTGCTGTGCATCATGTTTAACCGAAGGACGTACAGCTGGCGGTGGAACGGCCATTGTTTGACAAATCATCCATTCTGGTCGGGACCAAATAGGACTAAAACCCATAAAATTCACATCTTCATCTGAAATTTTTCTTAAAATTTTAATAACTAATTCAGGAACTAATTTCATAATTAATTTATTATCAGCATTTAGTGTTGTATTTTCAGTACTTTCTTCTTTTTCATTCCATTCAGCAATTAATGTGGCTAATCCTTCTTTTTTAAGTTTTGGTTGTAAACAACCGCAACCATTTTGAGAGTCTTCACCGCATCGTTTTTTTTTACTTGCAAAAGCAAAAACTTTTTGCCAACGTTCATCATTATTAGCATTCAATAAATAACTATACTTATCTTTATCAATTAAAATTTTACTGCATTTAATACATACACATCTTAAAATTTTCATAATTGTTGCTAAATATTGAATATAGAATACAGGTCTTGCTAAATTCATATGCCCAAAATAACCTGGTGTTTGAATATAATCAAGTCCATCTGTAGGGCAAATAAATCCAGGTTCTAAAATACCCATACGTGGGTCAAATAAACCACCTAACACTGGTTTATTATTAACATATGTGTCGCGATTAGTTATTTCGGCAACAGACGCTTTTTGTATTTCGTGTGGACTTAAAATACTAAATTGAATACCAATAATTTTTGATGGTTTTTTACTTTCATAACTAGTCATAATTACTCTTATACTAAATATATAATATATAATTAATTTTATATCAATTTAAAATAAATTTAAAATAAATTTAAAATAAAATAAAATAAAAAATAAAATAAAAATTGAAAAATATAATAAATATTTATTAACAATAATTATATAATATAAATTATGGTACACAAATATAAAACACGTTTAACTACTGGAAAGCTAAAGCGCAAATACATTTCTTATCATACAAATAGTGATATAAATAGTGATGATGGTAATAGTAGTGATAGTAGTTATAATGATTCCGAGCAAGAAGATGATGAATATGATGACGATGAATATCTTGATAATAATGGAGAATTAGAAAATTATTATTATCAAAATAACAATCTTGATAATAAAATTCAAAATAAAATTAAATATTATCAATTTTTGAATAAAATTTTCCCATCAAATTATAGTGAAAGTAAAGTTAATAAATTAAAACG
>JGI20155J14468_10001607_pt1 | contig 17520 bp, 15 predicted proteins | sample COG_05_FD_14468 | JGI IMG/M metagenome (IMG submission 14468) | reverse complement strand
CCAGTAACTAAGAATTCTGCTCCTAAATCTAAAGATGTATCTAATAAATCTTTAAACTTCATTTTTTGATTACATCTTATACATGGGATTGGGGTTACTCCTTTTGCATAACTATCTGCAAAATCCTGAATTACATTATCTAAAAAATTTTTTTCATAATCTAATGTATAATGTCTTATTCCTAATTTATCTGAAACCCTTTTAGCATCATATATATCTTGCCCTGCACAGCATGTTTTAGATCCCACAGAAGTTATTCTGCCGCTATCATANAGTTGCATTGTAAGGCCTATAACTTCATAACCTTTATCCACCATCATGGCTGCCGCTACCGAACTATCTACGCCTCCAGACATCGCAACAGCAACAATCTTTTTAGTATTTTTAGGCATTATCTGTATCTTCTTCTTTATTTTCCGCCTCTTGCTTGGCTATTAAGTGCTTTTCTCTATATGATAAATATTGATCTATTAAGCCTGCACCATACTCCATAGCCCATTCCGGTACAAAATGTCCTGCATTATCAAGGCCTGGAAGATTATGGATACCTTTTATTGTGTTAAAAAAACTATTTATAGCTTCCTGAGGAAATAAAGGGTCTCGCATTCCAGATAATGATAATGCAAGACCATCATATTCATTTGAAAACCAATATTGAGCTTTTTTAGATATTTCTATACCTTCTTGACCTTGATGGTTAGGAAAAATTTCAGGCATTACCCTTAGAGCTACTTTACTTTCATAACTATCAAAAGGTGCATGATAATTATTACATTCTTTTAAATTTAAAATTTTATTAGTTCTAGCCATAACTGCTCTGACATTTAAATCTGGATTATCTTTTATATATCTTCTCCAGTCAGCATAACTATCTGATACTAAATTTGTGCCTGTAGCTAGTGTTGTATTATGTATAATTATACCATCAAAACGGTCTTGCATATCCATAGGAATAGTTAAACCTAAGAATCCTCCCCATTCATGGACTACTAAAACTATGTTTTTAAGGTCTAGTCTCTCTATCATGCACATTAATGATTTTCTTAAAGAATCAAATGAATAAGCTTCTTCATCTAATGGTTTATCAGAACGTCCAAAACCTGGCATATCAAATGCTACAGCTCTATAATTTGCTTTTTCCACTTCTTTTATAAAGTGTCTCCACATATATGACCAAGTGGGTGAACCATGTAGCATCAAGAAGGTTAAATCAGAATCCTTATTGCCTGCATCAATATATGCCATTCTCATATCTTCATAATCTTCAAAACCTGAAATATTTTTTTCATAATTTGCTTCATAAGGAAAATCAGGTAGATTTGACAACTTCTCCATGTCTGATTTATAAAATTTTTTCATTTTACCTCTTTTAATATTTTTTATTATTTAAGCGTATGTCACTTTGTACAAATGGCAGTGATATTTTTAGCCCATCTAATTTATCTGTAACTGTTATTTGACACCCTAACCTTGATGTTAATGTTAAACCAGTAGCCAAATCCAACATATCTTCTTCATCCCAGCTAGGCTTATCTAACATACTATACCATTCTTTATCTACTATAATATGGCATGTAGAGCAAGCAAGCGAGCCTTCACAAGAACCCTCTATATCTATACCGTTTTTTTGTGCTATTTCTAAAATAGTTAAATCATTATTTTTTTCATCAATAATAACTTCTTTATCTTTATATTTAAAAATAATTTTAGGCAATTTAAATTCTCATAATTTTTTTAAAATTTTTATCTTATCACTAATAATTTTTGAAGCTGTGTTAATATCATTTATCGTTGTATTTCTTCCTACAGAAATCCTAAATGAAGATAATGCACTTTCATCATCTAATCCAATAGAATTTAATACATATGAAGGCTCTATACCCCCAGTAGCACAGGCTGAACCTGCAGAAAACGCAACTTGGTCTCCAAGAACTTCTGTTAAATTTGCACCGCTAATACCTTTAACAGTATAATTTAAGTTATTTGGCAATCGATCACCGTCAATAGAAGGACCATTTAATATTATTCCACTTACATCAGTTGTTAAGTTTTTATGAAGCTTATCTCTGATTATTTTTAATTGTTTAATATTAATATCTAAATTATCATTACTAATTTTAAGAGCCTCAGAAAAACCTACAATAAGTGGCGTAGGTAAAGTACCAGATCTAATTAGACGTTCTTGACCACCGCCATCTATTTGAGATATTAACCTTATCCTAGGTTTTCTTCTGACATATAAGCACCCCATTCCTTTGGGACCATATACTTTATGACTTGAAATACTTAATAGGTCTACACCAAGTAAATCAACATTAACCTTTAAATTTCCTAAAGCTTGTGCGGCATCAGAATGCAACCAAACATTAAACTCCTTGCATATTTTAGAAATATCTTGAAGTGGCTGAATAACTCCAATTTCATTATTTGCTAGCATAACTGAAACTATTGCAACATCTTCATTAATAATACTTTTAAGTCTTTCTAAATCTAATTTCCCCTCTTTATTTACTTCTATTATTATCACTTCTGCTCCTAAAGAAATTAATGATTTTGAAGCCTCTATTACACATTTATGCTCTGTAGCAGCAATAATAATTTTTTTTCTATTCTGATATTTATACCTGTATAAAAATGCACCCTTTATTGCTAAATTATTTGACTCAGTTGCACCTGAAGTGAATATAATTTCGGACTTATCTGCTCCTATTACTGAAGCGATTACTTTTCGGCTTAAATCTATAGCCTGACTAGCTGAAGCTCCAAAGCTATGATTGGACGAATGAGGATTACCATAAACATCAGAAAAAAAAGGCATCATTTTTTTTAACACATTATTATCTGTGGGTGTCGTAGACTGATAATCTAAATATATTGGTTTCATAATATAACTTTATCTTTTTTTTGATAGCTTTTGTATTATTTTATACAAAATATTACAAAATGATACTATTTCACTTTTTTCTAAAGCTCTACACAAACTAATTCTTATAGAGCCTTTCACTAAGCTCTTATCTAAACCCATTGCTAATAATACATGACTTTCAGAAATCTTTCCAGAAGAGCAGGCTGAACCAGAACTAACTTCATAACCTTCTATATCGAGCGCAATTACTATGTTCTCTGCTAAAATATTTTTAAATGCTATTGCAGTTGTATTTGCAACTCTTGGGATATTTTTTCCTATAATTATAATACCTGGTATTAGCTCTAAAAGATTTTCTTCTAATGCATCTCTAGAAATTTTTGTTTTTAATAAATTAAATTTTCTTGAATATTTAGCAGCAACTCCAAAACCTGCAATTTGAGACACAGCTTCTGTACCAGCCCTAATTCCTCTCTCTTGTCCTCCCCCATAAATAATAGGTGATAAATTATTATATACAGTTTTATTAACGGCTAAGCACCCTATGCCTTTCGGCCCACCTATTTTATGGGAAGAAACAGTTAACAAATCAATATTCATTTTAGACATAGAGATTTTAATTCTACCTATTGCTTGAACAGCATCTACGTGAAAGATGCTATTATACTTTAAACATAAAGCAGCTATCTTTTCTATTGGTTGTATTATACCTGTTTCATTGTTTACAGCCATTACAGAAACAAATAATTTACTTATCATATTTTCAGAAAGAGACTTTTCAAGATGATCCAAATTAACTGTGCCATCATTATTAACTGATATAATTATTAAATCTTTATTTTTTTGTTCTAATATTGATTCATGCTCTATAGCAGAAGTAATTACTTGCATTTTTTCGGCATATTTAAACGCCAAAGCATTTGCTTCTGATGCCCCAGAGGTAAATATTATATTTTGAGGAGATGCACCTATGGTGCCTGCAACTAGTTCTCTAGCATCCTCTATTACAGTTTTTACTTTTCTTCCAGAAGTATGAATAGATGAGGGATTCCCTATAAGTTTCATTGATTCTATAATTGCATCTTTAGAAGCATCTAAAATCGGAGCAGAAGCATTATAATCTAAATATAATCCCATAACTAAGCCTTAATAAAAATAAAATTTACTTTTTAAGTTCTTTTGCCGGTATTCCAACCATTGTTGCTCCTTCAGGAACATCTGTCATAACAACAGAGTTAGCACCTATTCTAGCATTATGACCAATTTTAATTGGTCCTANTAATTTTGCACCCGCACCTATTATTACTCCATTACCTATTGTAGGGTGTCGCTTTATTTGTTTTGAAGTAGTAGCACCCAATGTTACCTGATGGTAAATAAACACATCATCCCCTAACTCAGCTGTCTCTCCTATAACAACTCCCACTCCATGATCTATAAAAAACCTTTTTCCAATTACTGCTGCTGGATGAATTTCTATGGCTGTTAAAAATCTAGATATATGAGAGACAAATCTTGCAACTAAATACAACTTAAAATTCCATAGCACATGAGCAATCCTATGAAAAAATAGTGCATGTAACCCTGGATAACAAAGAATTATTTCTAATAAAGATCTAGCGGCTGGATCCCTTTTTTTCATTGAAATAATTTGATCTTTAATAGAACTAAACAATTTAAATCCTTCATATTAATATAAATAAAACTTTATTAAAAAAATTAATTTATATATATAAGTAATACTTAATAAACTTAGTATTATTACTATTTATATAGCTATTTAACAAGTTTATATACTGTATGGTATATAATAACCTTTAAAGCATCAATTGGAAATAAAAATGCCTGAAATAATTATACCTGGTCCAGAAGGAAGATTAGAAGCAAGATATCAAAAGGCAGATGATCCAAGAGCTCCTATATGTCTTGTTTTACATCCACACCCAAGACAAGGTGGCACAATGAATAATAAGTTGGTTTATAACACTTATCAAGCCTTTAAAAAGTCAAATTTTTCTACTTTAAGATTTAATTTTAGAGGTGTTGGAAAAAGTTTAGGCACATATGATAATGGTGTTGGCGAACTAACAGATGCAGCAGCAGCCTTGGACTGGCTTCAATCAGAGAACCCTGCAGCTAAAACCACTTGGATTGCTGGTTTTTCTTTTGGAGCATGGCTATCTCTACAGCTTTTAATGAGAAGACCAGAAATATCTGGTTTTGTTGCAATTAGTCCTCCAGCTAGTTTATATGATTTTTCTTTTTTGGCACCATGTCCGGCATCAGGGTTAATCATACAAGGTACAGAAGACAAGATAGTAAAAGAAGAAGCTGTTAGTGAATTAGTTGAAAAACTTAATAAACAAAAAAACATTACTATTGATTATAAAAAAATTAATGGCGCTGATCATTTTTTTAATAAAAACTTAGAAGATATTCAGAAAAAGATTGTAAAATTTATAGAAAAAAATATTTAATGATTATTTGGAAGGCTTAATAAACCTCCAGAAGTTGGGTAATTTACACCTGTAATAATTTTATATGTATATGGCAAACTTTTAATACTTCTCACAGCTAAATAAGCAAAAGCTTGTGCCTCCATCGCATCTGCATTCCAATTATTATCATCTAAAGAGGATATTATATTATTATAATCTTTAAAAAACCCTTCCATAATTGCAATATTTTTAGCTCCTCCCCCAGAGATATATAAACATTTTGGATCCTTATCAAAAAATTTGAGAGCTTCTTTCAGTTGTATACTAATTAATTTAGATAGAGTTGCTGCCTGATCAATAGGCTTTAAATTGCTAATATTATTAAATACTAAATGGTTTAAGTAGTTCTTATCTATTGATTTAGGTGGAGGCGTTTTATACCAAGGATCATTTAATATATTATTTATGGATTTATGATTGATATCTCCATTAAAACTAATTTTACCATTTACATCATAACTCTTATTAAAAAATTTTTGCATTACTAAATCTAATGGGCCATTACCTACTCCTATATCAAAACTGAATGGCGTATTATTTATGTTATCAATATATGTAATATTAGATACACCACCCACATTGATAAAAACACAAGGATAATTAATATTCTGAATATTCATTAATAAAGTTTTATGCCAAATTCCAACTAAAGGAGCTCCTTGACCACCTAAACATATATCTCTATACCTAAAATTTGAAACAACAGGAATATTTACTAAAGTTGATAGGTATTTTCCATCACCTAATTGCCATGTCCAACTTTCATTAGGGCTATGATAAATTGTTTGACCATGAAAACCAATTATATCTATTTCTTTATAATTAATATTATTATCTTTCAAAAAAGAGAGGATACTATCTGCATGAAACTTAGTAAGTAAATAATTAGTACTTTTAATACCTTTCCTAGTATTGATAAATTTTTTCATATTAGTTATTAAAGGTTTACTATATTGATAAGTTTTAAAATTATTTAAAATTATTTTTTTATCACCATCTGTTTTAATTAAAGCTATATCTACTCCATCCAAAGAAGTACCGCTCATTAAACCAATAGCATTAAAAGTTTTTTTTTTAGAATTACCTAAATAACTATATTTATCTCTTGTTTTCATTAGATATGTCCTTTAAAAAATAAATATTAGTTTATAAGGTTAAACATTATGACAAATTATAATTCAGCTTTTATAGAAGAGATTACAGCACGCGGATTTATTCATCAAGCTACAGATATAGATAACCTAGATAAAATTCTTTTCGAGAACAGTAATATACCAGCTTATATAGGTTTTGATTGCACTGCACCAAGCTTACATGTTGGGTCATTAATCCAAATAATGCTACTTCGCTGGTATCAAAAGTCAGGGCATAAGCCTATTGTTCTTTTAGGTGGAGGAACAACATTAGTGGGAGACCCTTCTGGTAAGGATGAGTCCAGAAAACTTTTAACTAATGAAATAATTGAAAAAAATGCTGTAGGCATCAAAAATGTCTTTGAAAAATTTATAAGTTTTGATAGTAATGCAAATTCTGCTGTAATGGTTAATAATGTAGAATGGCTTACAAAATTAAACTATATCGATTTCTTAAGAGATTTTGGTAAACATTTTTCTGTCAACAGAATGCTAGGGTTTGATTCTGTAAAACTAAGACTAGATAGGGAGCAAACTTTATCATTCCTAGAATTCAATTATATGATTTTGCAAGGATATGATTTCTACGAACTTAAACAAAGGTATGATTGTATTTTACAAATGGGTGGTTCTGATCAATGGGGCAATATTATTAATGGTATTGAACTCAATAGAAGAGTAGATATTAATGAAAATAAAAGCAATTTATTTGGACTTACATCGCCACTAATAACTACAGCATCTGGTTCAAAAATGGGAAAAACTGCTAATGGAGCAGTATGGCTTAACTCTGACTTATGTTCACCTTGGGACTATTGGCAATTTTGGAGAAATACAGAAGATAAAGATGTAATTAAGTTCCTTAAATTATTTACAGAAATTAGCTTAAAAGAAATCAATAAATTGAAAGAATTACAAGGTGCAGAGATTAATGAAGCAAAAATAATTTTAGCAAATTCTGCTACAGCATTATTACACGGGGAAGATGAAAAAAATAAAGCTTTAGAAACTGCAAAAAGTATTTTTCAAAATATTGGAGATCAAAAAAACCTTCCTATTATATATTTTAGCCCTGAGCAAATTTTAAAAGAAGTTAGCATCTTAGATTGTATGATAGAAAGTAATTATTTGGCTAATAGCAAAGGAGAAGCAAGACGGTTAATAAGAGGGTCCGCAGTAAAAATAAATGATATTACTATAAAAGATGAAAATAAAAAAATTAATCAGTTAGATTTTCAGGACATTAATCAAATTAGATTATCCGCTGGAAAGAAAAAGCATATTCTCATAAAAATTAAATGATACTTAATAATCAAATAAATTCCTCATAATACCTGGTGTTAAAATAGATAAAGGATTTACTTGGATATCAGGATTAACCCAATTACCTTTAGCAGAATAATTAAAAGCAAAGATTCCTTCATCCTCCTTACCAGATAGTAATTTTCCAATAATAGGTAAATCATTAAAAATAGTATTTAAAGAATAAGCTGGGACTATAGATCCATCAATTTGTATAGATTTATCTAAAATATTGATGAAACCTTCTCCTGTTAAACCTAATGAAAATCCATAAGCTCTAGATTTATTAATATTAATAATATTATTTTTTTTTGTAAACTGAGCATCAAACTGATCAAATGATACTCCTTCATTATTAAATACCTCAAATAAACCTGTAAAAGAAGCAGCTAATAATAACTCTGCAAATAAAGGAGCTTTCATAATTTTAAAATTATCTATACTTAGGGTACCCATAATATCATTGTCATCATCTAAACTTCCAATAAAGCCTTCTGAAGATAATATACCATCTTGAATTTCTGTTTGATAATTAAGTAAATTAAAAAACTTACCAGCATTAGATGCCTTAAAATTATATGAAAAAATCTCACTATCTTTAGTTTTATCAATACTGAAATTTATAGTTTCTCTGGAATCATATGTTGAATTAATAATAATATTACTATAAATATTTTTTGATATAATTTTTGTATCATCTAACTCAAGATTTTCAGAAATAATAATTTTATCCAAATTACCATTTAGACTAATTATGTTATTATTCACATTATTACTATTAATATTAGAGTAAAAAGGTACTAAGTTAAATACACCCGATAATAGGTTGATATTTAGAAAATTGTTTTTATACAATAGTTCTAATTTGAGATCATTTTTATTATAAATTAATTTTGTGAAATTAATATAGAAACCATCAAGTACATCATCTAATTTTAAATAACCACTAAATAAATTATCATTATGAATGAAATTAAAATTAATATTATCATATAATATATTATTACTAAAAATACCATTTATGTTTAATGATGATTCTTCACTATAATCTTTAACATAATTTAAATAGGGAAATGATAGTAAAGAATTATTAAGGTTTATATTGCATGAATATAAATCAATTTTATCTTTTCTATTAATTTTACAATCTACTAATGCATTTCCCTTAAGATTACTCAAGTTACTATGATTAGAAAATATCTGATCATTAAAATTAAATTTTAAATTCATTCCATCAATATCTGATTTTAAAAAATTAAAATTAATAATTGAATCATTAATATCCGCTAAACCAGCTATACTAATTTTATTATTTTTTATACTGATATTATAATTAAGATTATTTATAAATATATCATTATTAATATATATTTTTTTTGTGTTTTTTGATAAAAAATTGCCATCAACAATAATAATAAAGTTATTATAATTTTTAGATATATCAGTATATTTTATGTTAAAATTTAATTTATGATATGCCTCAATATCTTTTTTTGCAAAATAGTTTAGGTAATCATAGTCAAGTATATTAAATTCCTTATTAAAAGATATGAAATTTGAATGCTTTCCATCTAAACTAAAAACTATATTAGCAACATTAGTAACATTATTAAGATTAATAATGATATCTGAAAAATTAACTTCATTATATGTTGCATTATGTACAATTAGTTTTAACTTATCTAAACTATTATTTGATATACTAAAATTGCCTTTACCAGAAAAAAAGTTTTTTAAAAATAAATTATTACTTTGATTTTTTGCTAAAATATAATCATTGATAAAAATATTATTAAAAATATAATCAATCTTAAAATATGAATTGCCTAGAATAATATCTCCTAAAAAAATCACTTCGGTATTGATATCAGAATTATTTTGTAAATTTAAAGTTAAGTTATTAATCTTTATATTTGAAGTTTTCAAATTATATGACAAGTTCAATGATAAATTAGCAATATTAGGAATGTAATTTATAGTAAAATCATCATAGAGTAATTTTTTTTTAAGCTGAATAACAGTATTGTCTGAGCTTACAATAAGTTGTATATTAGAAAATTCATTTTTAGCAAAATTAAAAATTATTACACCACTATAATCACCATTAATGGAATATTTTTCATTATTATTAAGCTTTTTATGAATAAACTCTGGTAAAGGTAATTCATAAAAATTTATGGATATATTAAAATTATTTAATGCTTTATTTACTTTAAATGTAAATTTTTTAGCTTCTGCATCTATATTATAATCTTTATATAAAAAATCACCAAAAACATCTGTATTTGTTAAACTCTTTTTATTAAAATTAATTTTTGATATAAAATAATTTGTATCTTTATGTATATAATTAAGACTTCCATTATAAATATTTAAGTCACCGATACTTTTTAAAATATTATTAAATATTTTTATTACTTGATTAGAATTTTGAAAACTTTTTAAAGAGTTATATGTTATCTCTGGATTTATAATTGCTACATTTGACAAATAGTATTTATTATTGAAAATATTACTTAAATTTATTTTAAATTTTATATTATCCACTTCAATATTCTTATAATTTTTATATTTATCTATTTTAAAACCATTAATAGTAATAAAAAAACTATATGATTCTGATACTCTATCTACCTTTATGTATTCAAAAAATATTGGCTTATTATAATACCAACTTATTAAATTTGTTAAAACTTTATTATTATCATCTATTTTTATTGAAGTATTAATTATAAAGAATATAGATAAAGACGCTATAGCAATTGCTAATACCGATAAAAGTGCTCCTATTATTATAGAAATATTATTTATTAATTTATAAAAAAAATTCAATACCACTTAAATCTCAATAATGTTTAATTTACTATATTTTTAATATTATTATATAAGTACTATATATTATAAATATTTAATAAGGAGTTAAAATGTCAAATTTATTAGAAAATATGAATGCACCTGTTTTTACTGTTGATATAGATGGAGGTTCTAAACTAGATACGTCTAATATAAAAAATACTTATGTGTTATATTTCTATCCTAAGGATGATACTCCAGGGTGTACAAAAGAGGCAATAGAGTTTTCTGAAAATTCTGGCTATTTTAAAGACAACAATATTACTGTTATTGGCATTTCAAAAGATCCTGTAGTTAAACATGATAAATTTATATTAAAACATGATTTAAAAATAATACTTGGTTCTGATGTTACTGGTGTAATTTGTGAAAAATTTGGAGTATGGGTTGAGAAGTCTATGTACGGAAAAAAATATATGGGAATAGATAGATCTACTTTTTTAATATCTGAAAAAAATAAGATTCATAAAATTTGGCGCAAAGTTAAAGTTAAAGGGCATGTTGAAGAAGTAATTAAATCTTCAAAAGAGCTATTAAATATTTGATATTAAATTATTTTATTTGCTAAAGACTCTTCTAGAAAAATGTCTATATCACCATCAAGAATTGCTTGAAAGTTAGAGCTCTCTTTATTTGTTCTGAGGTCTTTTACTAATTGATAAGGCTGTAATACATAAGATCTAATTTGATGCCCCCAACCAATCTCTGTTTTACTTGATTCAGTTTCATTTTTTTGTATTTCTTTTTTACTAAGCTCTAATTCGTATAACTTAGCTCTTAGCATTTTATAGACCTCAGCCTTATTTTGATGTTGAGATCGATTATTTTGGCATTGAACTACTATATTTGTTGGTAGATGAGTTATTCTTACAGCACTATCTGTTCTATTTACATGTTGACCTCCTGCTCCAGAAGCTCTGTAGGTATCAATTCTTAAATCCTTTTCTTCAATATTTATTTCTATATTATCATCAATAACAGGATATACCCAAACACTTGCAAATGATGTGTGCCGTCTACTTTGAGAATCAAAAGGAGATATTCTAACTAATCTATGTACTCCTGATTCAGTTTTTAACCAACCATACGCATTTACACCTCCAATTCTTATACAAATAGATTTAATACCAGTTTCTTCTCCCTGATTTTCATCTATAATTGATATTTTATATTGTTTTTTTTCAGCCCACCTAGAATACATTCTTAATATCATTTGTGCCCAGTCCTGGCTTTCTGTACCACCAGCTCCTGCATTTATTTCTAAGTAACAATCATTACTATCTGCTTCACCTGATAATAATGTTTCTAACTCTGTTTTTTTCACTATTGTATATAAATTTTCTAAATTTTTTTTACCTTCTGCTATAAAATTATTATCATTTTCTAATTCAGCTAACTCTATTAGCGAAATTGTATCCTTTATATCTAATTCTAAAGTCTCATATATAGTATACCTATCTTGAAGTTGAGTTCTTTCTTTCATTAATTCTTGCGCTAATAACTGGTCTTTCCACAATTCTGGATTAGCTGCTAATGAATCTAATTCTTTTAACCTAATTGATGATTTATCTGGGTCAAAGATGCCTCCGTATAGAGCTCATAGCTATATTTATTTTTTTTATTATACTATTAATTTCTGCAGTCATAATATTTTTTCCTATATTTTATATATTAGTATATTTTTCCATCTAATGGTTTTAAATTTTTAATATCACCGCTTGGCTTCATTTTATATGTTGTTGGAGCAGTTCCAGATATAAATGCCTCGTAAATAATTTTATTAGTTTTAGCAGAAGGTAATAAACCAGTTTCATGATCGACTTTAATCATTTCAACATTTTTAGGAATTTTAAATGGACTTGAAGGATACAAAAGTAATGCTTTTTTCATAAAATTACCCCATATAGGTGCTGCAACTTTGCCACCTGTTTCTTTCTTGCCTAAAGAGCTTGGCATATCATTACCAATAAACACACCTACTACTAAATTAGAAGAGAAACCAATGAACCAAGCATCTTTATTATCATTAGTAGTGCCAGTTTTACCTCCAATATAATTATCAATAGCTTTTAGAGACTTACCAGTTCCATTTTTAATAACACCATTTAAAATCCAAGCTACTTGAAATGCATTTGTATCTTTTATTACTCTAATATATTTTATTGAATTTTTAAATATTTGAGGGCCAACATCCTCATTTTTACAATCTTGACATTGATTTGTATTTTTTGAATATATAATCTTTCCATATCTATCATGTATTGTTTCGATAAAATTTGGCCTTATAAGATAGCCATCATTAACAAAACTAGCATAAGCTGCTGTCAAATTTAATAAAGAAGTTTCTCCAGAACCTAAAGCCGTAGCTAATTGCTCAGGATAATCACCTATTTTAAAACGATTACCTATTTCAACTATTTTTTCTATACCAATAGAATTTGCTAATCTAACTGTCATTACATTTCTAGATTTCTCCAATCCAGTTCTAAGTGTACTCAAACCATAATAAGAGCCTGTATAATTTTTTGGTATCCATTCTGAAAGACCTGGTCCCTGATCTATGACTAAAGGAGAATCTAATATTAATGATGAAGGAGTTAGACCAGACTCTAGTGCTGCCAAGTAAACAAATGGTTTAAAGGCAGACCCAGCCTGCCTCTTAGCTTGAGTTACCCTATTAAACTTATTTTTTTTAAAGTTATATCCACCTACTAGTGCTAAAACATTTCCAGTAAAAGCATCGATCGCTACAATACCCCCATTTGCCTGCGGAACTTGATATATCTTATATAATTCATCATCCACTCTATAATTTGAAGATTTTGTTACAGATATAATATCACCTACTTTTAAAATAGTATTTTTAAAACTATCAATAGTAATATTGTCCCTATTACTGGTATTAATGACCCATGCTGATTCCATTATATCTAGCTTTCCAAAGTCACCATTTAAAAAACCAATATTTATTTCCTTACCTTCAAAGCCTAAAACTACAGAATATATATTATTATTTTTATCCTTTAATTCATAATTATTAAATTTTGATAACCATTCACTATCAATATTATTAAATTGAATATTACCTACCTTACCTCTCCAACCTTGTCTTTTATCATACTCCTCTAGGCCTTCTTTAAGGCTTTTTTCTGCATAACTTTGTAATTTTTCATCTAAAGTAGTTAAAACGTATAATCCCTCATTATATAAATATTCTTTATCATATTTATTTATAATAATCTTTCTAACTTCTTCCGAAAAATAATGAGCATTAATTTTTATATTATTTTGATTACTTTTAACCTGTATTTTATTTTTTAATGCCTTAGCTAAATCTATCCTACTGATAACTCCTTCTTCAAATAACCTAGATAAAACATAATTTCTTCTATTAACTGCGGCATTATATTTTTTTAATGGGTGATAATTATTTGGACCTTTTGGTAAACCAGCTAAAAAAGCAATTTCAGCCAAATTCAACTCATTTATTGATTTATTAAAATAATTTTGGGATGCAACGGCTATACCATAGGATCTAAAGCCTAAAAATATTTCATTTAAGTACAATTCTAGTATCTGTTCTTTTGTTAAAGTCCTTTCAATACGAAGCGCTAGTAAAGCTTCTTTTATTTTTCTATCAAAGGAAACTTCATTTGATAATAAAAAATTTTTTGCTACCTGCTGAGTAATAGTAGATGCACCAACTAACCTTTTATCTGTTATTAGATGCTTAATATTTAATATTACTGCCCTAGAAATTCCTTTGAAGTCTATCCCGTCATGTTTAAAAAAATTCTTATCTTCAGTTACAACAAAAGCTTCAATTAATAATTTAGGAATTGCCTCATACGGTATAAATACTCTCTTTTCATTAGCATACTCTTGGATAATATTATCATTACTAGAATATAACCTTGTCATTGCTTTGGTTTTATATGATTGTAATTGCATATAATCTGGTAAATCATTTCCATAATTCCATAAAATAGATAAAGAAATAATTGCTAAGGCTGATACTATACCAATAATAAATAAGAATGAATAATATAAAAACTTTAACATCTCGTCCTCAAAAAAATATTCAATAATACATTATCTTATATATATATGATTTATGTAAAACTAAAAATCATATAAAATTTATTAAATTTAAGCTATCTATATTTATAATGAAATATAACCAAACATATAATTATATAAAACTATATAAATTAATCATTAGCATTGCTATACCTATGATTTTATCAAATATATCAACACCCTTATTGGGTTTAATTGATACTTCAATAATAGGACGTATTAGTGTAGAGCAGATTGGTGCTATTGCAATTGGCAGCTCAATATTATCATTTTTCTATTTCTGCTTTGGTTTCTTTAGAATGGGCACTACTGGCTTAATAGCTCAGGCTTATGGTCAAAAAGATGATAAAAAGATTATAAATATAATTAAAAAAAATTTACTTTTAGCCATGCTATTTGGTTTACTATGTATACCTACCATATTATTTTTAAAAAATATTTTAGTAATTATATTTACAGATAATGAGAATATCTTAATTTTTACTAAGTCCTATATTAATATTAGAATTTTTGGAGCACCAGCAACTTTTATTAACTTTGTTATATTTGGCATATTACTTGGAAGCAATAAACCATGGCAAATATTTAAATTAGTTTTATTTATTAATACATTAAATATAGTTTTAGATTTATTTCTTGGAATGTATTTAGGTTTAAATATTAAAGGTATAGCAATTGGAACCATCATATCTGAATATGCTGGTGTTATATTGGGGTTATATTATATTAAACCTTTTATTCCATTAATTAATTTATTCAATCATAAAAGACTTTTTCAAGATAATTTTAATTTGCTTTTTAAAACTAATACTAATTTATTTATTAGAACATTTTTAATTCTAATGAGTATATTAATATTTACTGCTATTGGTTCCAGGCTAGGTGAGACTATATTAGCAGCAAATGCTATTTTAATTATACTCCAAATGTTTATATCTTATAGCTTAGATGGGTTTGCTCAGGCTAGTGAAGTACTGATAGGAAATGAGTATGGAAGAAAAAATAAAAGAAATATTACAAAAATTATAATTTCTTCCTGTATAATATCATGTATATTTGCTCTTTTATATAGCATAATATTTTATTTTTTCTCCATGAAAATTATAGGAATAATTACTCCTCTCAATGAAGTTTTATTTGAAACAAAAAAATATATAACCTGGATAATAATCTCACCTTTAGTATCTTTTTTAGCCTTTCAACTAGATGGAGTATTTATAGGTGCTAATAAAACAAAAATTATGAGAAACACTGTTTTCCAAAGCTTTATTATTTATTTACTCAGCTTAATAATATTAGTTCCATTATATGATAACCATGGTTTATGGATCTCTTTTTTAATTTTTTTATCCTTTAGAGGACTACTATTGCTTACACAATATAAAAAAATATATCAATTCAACTGATCTTTATTATAGGTTATAAATCATTAGTTAATTTTTTTATAATTGAGTTAAGGTTTTTTGATAAAATATTTAACTTATTACTTTTAATCTCTAATGTATCTTCATTCATATATAAAGATCTATTTATCTCTATTTGTAAAACATTTACTCTCTCCAGAGGTTTGCCATAAAATTTGGTTATAAAACCTCCTGAATAAGGATCATTTATGCTTAATGAATAATTATAGTCACAGAAATAATTAATAATTTTAGAAGATATTGTATTATTGCAAGACAAATTAAAGTTATTTCCTATAACAATATCTACATTTTTATCTAGAAACTTAGAAGGCATAGAATGAAAATCTAGAACTAATATTCTATTATTAATTATTTTTGTATTTTTTATAAGAAGTTTTAAAGCATTATGATAAGGAAAATAATTATTTAATAATCTTGTTACTATTTCTCTCCTTGTTAATAAATGATCATATATTTCATTACCATAATAGGAAACTCTATGAATCACTCCAATCCCACTTTTCACCTTGGTAAGATTAAACTTATCAATCGTAGGTATATTAGAGGACACCATTAAAGAATCTAATTCTAATGGACTTCTATTAACATCAATAAATGACCTAGGAAAATTTGCTTTTACATAAGAAATATTACCACCAAGAGCTTTTTCTAAAATTTTATCAACATAATTATCTTCTGAAAATTGTAATTCTTTTTTACTTAATAAAATATTTTTTAAAAAAATATTACTATAAAGAGTTCCACTATGTGGAATTGATATAATTATAGGTATCGAATTATTTGAATTTACTTCTATCATACGAATTAATTATATTATTTTTCTATTTAATTTCATTAATACTACATTTACCTTCTAGATGAAATTCATCAGGATTAAATGTAGTTTTCAATTTAAAAAGTTTTTCTTCATTAGAATAATTAATTTCAACTAATGTATTATATATTCGAGAACTTGATCTTCCTACCCATTTTCCTCTTCCATATAAGTTTCCATTTTTATAAACAGAAGTTCTAATTTTTCCTTCGCGCTTTTTATTATTATATCTTATATCTACTAATGAGCCACTGCCCCCTGTAGGTGCAAATGTCCATTTTGCAATAAACATATTGTTATATTCACTTGCAATACCGATACAATTTAATGGAACATATTCTGCCTTATATACATTTTCATCTGCAATACATAAATTCATATAAAAAAATACTATTATGACAATAATTTTTTTCATTACTTATACATAACTGATGGTAGCCATATCGCTAACTCAGGAAATACTGATAAAATTCCTAACATCAGAATTTGAATAAGAACAAATGGAATAGCACCTTTATATATATCTGTAGTTAAAACACTTTTTGGA
>JGI20155J14468_10001604_pt1 | contig 17538 bp, 19 predicted proteins | sample COG_05_FD_14468 | JGI IMG/M metagenome (IMG submission 14468) | reverse complement strand
GTATTAATTGCTATGCTTTATTTAACTTTTATCTTGCTAAAGATTTATACAAGCTGAAGTATACATAACCCCAAGGTATAACTATTACATATTCAATAATTGCAAGAACTATTAATTGGGTTAGGCCTGGTGCCAACAAAGACTGAGCAATAAGTACAAAAAATATCGTTAATGCAAAGAATACAAAAGTTAATCCAAATAAAGCACCCCCATGCTCATCGGTTTCTTCCCAAGAAATACTAAGAGACTCTATAACACTTTTATTCTCAAGCATAATCAGAGCTGGAAAAAGACAGAGGCGTCCAGCTACATAAAATGCTGGCAATATTAGCAATATGAAGCCAAAAATAACGCAAATAGAAGCTATCAAGTATGCACCAAGAAGCGGGAAGAACTTTCTTATTCCTGCAAATAATGCACCCAATGGCTCTACTTCTTTTTTAGAATCAATAGACGCATAGGCAACAAAAAGGGCTCCCATAAATGCCATGCTTAAGACCATTCCCAGTAAACTAATAGGCCCTAAGAAGACTAAATTTTCGTTAAAGAAATCAAGAATGTCTTCAGGCTGAGTTGCTCCTTGAATGGGCATTATCATTGAAGCCATTGCTACTTCTAGCATCATAACTGGCGCAGAAAGCATAATAAAAAATTTCCAATTTCTTAAATAAAAATTCCAAGCTTGATTGAATTGATTCATGGAGCAATTGTAAAGTATTATGATTTTTATGCACAATAAATATATATACATACTAGCTATATCATTTTTGATTAGCTGCTCAAATCAACAAGAAGAATTTGTATATCCTGATTCAAAAAAAATACCATTTAGTGAAGAAGTTCATGGCTATCTGATTGAAGATGATTATAGATGGATGGAAGAATTCACTAGTGACGAGTCACAAGAATGGGTTGAGCAACAAAATAACTTCACACAAAAATTTATAAAGAAGAATAAATTTAAAACTTCGATTGCAAAAAATTTAGAAAAAATTTGGGATGCTGACTCACTAAGCATGCCCTATGAGGTGAATAAAAAAACTTTCTACTACTTCAATGATGGCTCTTTGCAGCAAAGTAAATTAATGATTAAAGATTGCCAAGATTGCCAAGAAAGAGTTTTGCTGGATCCAAATAAATTTTCTGCTGATGGCACTATCTCTCTTGCAAGTACAAGCGTAAGTAATGACGCATCTTTACTGGCATATTCATTATCAGATGGTGGCTCTGATTGGAGAACCTGGAGAGTATTAGATATTCAATCTGGAGAAATTCTTAACGACAAAATTGAATGGGCAAAATTTTCAGGCGCATCATGGGAAAATGATGGATCTGGGTTTTATTATCAAAAATATGATGAGCCAACAGAAGAACTCTTAAAAGATATTAACTCTGCTCCAAAATTAATGTTCCATAGAATTGGAACTGATCAAAAAGAGGATGTAATAATTTATGAAAATCCTGATAAGCCAAGATGGAGTTGGGGCTTAAGTATTGTAAAAGATTCAAAAGTAAAGTTTCTTTCAATTGGAGAAGGGACGGATGAAAGAAACAGGCTTTATGTCCAGGTAGAACCTGATAAGGAATTTATTCCTCTAATTGATGAGTTGATTGGTGCTTATAGTTTTATAGCAAACAAGGATGATACTTTTTGGTTTTATTCAACTGAAAATGCCAAAAATGGAAAAATAGTTTCACTGTCTATAAAAAATGGCTCCTTTGTGTGGAATGAAGTTATTAGTGAAACCAAGAACTCTATTGGAAGTGTAAATATTTTAAATAGCTCTATAGTTGTATCTTATTTAGTTGATACCTTTACTGAAATCCACTTTTTTGGACTCGATGGAAAATATAAAAATAAGTTGAAAACAGATAGAAAAGGAACAATTAGAGGATTTGGTGGCGGAATTGAAGATAAAGTATCTTATTTTTCTTTCACAAACTTTGTCTCGCCGAGAGAAATATATAAGATTGATCTCACAAATATGTCACAAGAACTTTTCTGGAAAGAAGATCTTAAGGGGCATGATGCAAGCCTCTATCAATCTGACTTTGAATTCTTTCCATCCAAGGATGGAACAAATATACCCATTCATATTAGTTATAAGAAATCTTTAAAGATAGATAGAGATACACCAATACTTTTATATGGCTATGGTGGATTTAATATTTCAAGGTTGCCTGGTTTCAGTAAAAGCTATCTCTCATGGATGAATCAGGGTGGGTCGTTGCTGTTGTTAATCTAAGAGGTGGTGGAGAATATGGGGATGAATGGCATGATGCCGGAAGACTTTTTAACAAACAAAATGTTTTTGATGATTTTGCATATTCAGCTAAATTTTTGCATGAACGAGAAATTGGCTCGCCATCCTCAACTGCTATTCAAGGTGGCTCAAATGGTGGCCTGCTAGTTGCCGCTACAATGTTACAGAATCCTAATTTATTTGAGGTCGCTATACCTCAGGTTGGTGTTTTAGATATGCTTAGGTTTCATAAGTTTACTATCGGCTGGGCATGGGAAAGTGACTATGGATCACCTGATAAGAAGGATGAATTTGAAAATTTATTAGCATATTCGCCTTTACATAATATTGTTAAGGGTGAGTGCTACCCAACCACATTGATAACAACTGCTAAGCGAGACGATAGAGTAGTCCCATCTCATTCATTTAAATTTGCAGCGAAATTACAAGAATATCAAGGTTGTGATAACCCAATACTAATTAGAGTAGAAGGAAGAGCTGGACATGGAGCAGGAACACCAAAAGACAAAATTATAAATCAGGTAGCTGAGGTTTATGGATATGCCTTGTCAGTTATAAATAACGATTAGCTTTTTTGAATATCAAGTAGTTCGATATCAAATATTAGTATTGAATTAGAAGGTATGCCAGGCCTACCCTCGTCGCCATATGCCATACTTGGGTCTATGTAAACTCTCCATTCATCGCCTGTTTTCATCATAGAGATTATTTTTTGGCATCCAACAATCAATCCTGACAACTGAACTGTTAATGGCTCACCCATTTCTATTGAACTCCAGAAAACTGAGCCATCGGTTAAGGTTCCATGAAAATGAGCAGTAATGGTATCTTCTAGCAAAGGCGATTCTGTACTTTGATCTCCGCTTTGAATAATTGAATATTGAAGGCCTGGCTCAACAGAGTAAATGCCTTCTTGAATTTCATTGTCTATAAAATACTGCATATTACTGATTTGCTTGATATTAGGGCTGTCTTGATTACAAGCAACAATAAATAGAAGTAGAAAGATTTGAACTAATTTAGTTTTCATTATGTTTTGATTTTTAAAAATTTTCTTTTGCCAACTTGATAAATAGATTCCTGTCCTTGCATCACAACAAGCTTAGGGTCTTCTACTTTTATGGAGTCAATTTTGACCCCTCCTTGTTTGATAAGCCTCATAGCCTCAGAAGTGCTTGCAGTCATTTCACAGGCCTTAAGAAGATTTGCTAAAGGCATTCCATTAATTCCAACGTCAATAGATCTTGAAGAAATATCATCTGGTATTTGTCCTTTTTGAAATCTCTGCAGAAAGGCTTCTTTGCAAACCTTACCCTCTCCTTCTGAATGGAACCTGTCTACTAGTTCTTCTGCTAGAAGGAACTTTATATCTCGTGGATTAGTACCTTCAGCCATCTTAGCTTTAAGATTTTCTATTTCTTTTTCTGGGATAAAACTTAGCAACTCAAACCATCTCCACATCAACTCATCCGATATAGACATAACTTTTCCAAACATATCGTTTGGCTCTTCGTCTATTGCTATAAAATTGTTAAGAGATTTTGACATTTTATTTGTGCCATCTAGACCCTCTAGAATAGGAACAGTGAGAACAACTTGTGGCTCTTGATCATAAGATCTTTGTAGCTCTCTTCCAACGAGCAAGTTAAATTTTTGATCTGTTCCCCCACACTCAACGTCTGCCTTTAATGCAACCGAATCATAACCTTGAACAAGAGGATATAAAAATTCGTGAATTGCTATGCTTTGGTTGGCGCTATATCTCTTATTAAAATCATCACGCTCTAGCATTCTTGCAACATTATATTTAGATGCCAAACCAATTAAGCCATCTGCACCAAGTTTATTACACCACTCAGAATTAAATTTAACTTCTGTTAATTCCTTTATAAGAATTTTGAATACCTGCTTCTCGTATGTTTTAGCATTTGCAAGCAGTTCTTCTGAAGTAAGTGTAGGTCTTGTTTTATTTTTTCCAGATGGATCTCCAATCTGGCCAGTAAAGTCACCAATCAGAAAGATAACTTTATGTCCAAGATCCTGGAAATGTCTGAGTTTATTTAATAGCACAGTATGCCCAAGATGAAGGTCGGGCGCCGTTGGATCAAAGCCCGCCTTAATGATCAACTGCTTTCCAGAATCTAACTTATTTTTTAGATCAGCTTCTGTAAGAATCTCATCAGTGCCTCTTTTAATTAGTTTAAGTGCTTCACTCATATACCTATCATAATGTTTTTAGGTCATGAATAGAATCGGTAAGTTGATACTTAGTGCTATAAGATTAAAATAATGGCTATGAAATTAATAAGTAAGAAGTTTTACCCCAAACTCTTAAATAATAAGCAGAAACAATGATAGGTTTTAAGAAAGTTCCAGCAAGAGCAATTCTCATTTCTTTTGCTTTATCTATATTATTAATATTAATGCTTTACGTTGATATTGAAACTTCTGAGGCTCTTCCTATCGAAGAAATAGAATTTAATGAAAAATTTTCTAAAGAGCTTGAACAGACAAAGACATATCAAATCCACGAGGTTGAAGATGGTGAGAATCTGTCAATCATCTTTGAAAACTTTGGCGTTCCTTTGAATACAGCATATAAAATTTTTAGATTAGACTCTAAAAACATTGTTACAAATATCAAGCCAGGAGAAAAAATGCGCTTTGAATACTCCGGTGAGAATTTGACTAGCATTGAGATTATAAAAGATAGAATTAACTCAATTTTAATTAGCCTAAATCCAGAAATAGTATTTAAAAATATTACTAAAAGTATTGAGTTAGTAGAGTCTTATAAAGGAGGAATTATTCAGTCCTCATTTTATGAGGCTGCTCTCGATGCAGATATTCCTGAAGCAATTATTATGGATTTTGCGTACATATATGGGTGGGATGTTGACTTTGTATTTGATATTAGAGAGGGTGATGAATTCCATGTGATTTATGAAACTCCATATAGTGAAGGCGAGAAAGTTAAAAATGGAGACATAGTCCTTGCTAAATTTATTAACAAGGGCAAAACCTATTATGCAAATAGATTTTTTACCTCTAAAAGCAAGAAGGAATACTTTGATGAAGAAGGAAATAATATGCAAAAGGCCTTTTTGAGAGCTCCTTTAGATTTTGCGTACATTAGCTCACACTTTAATCCTAATAGAATGCATCCTGTGCTTCATAAAATAAGGGCTCACAATGGTGTAGATTATGCCGCTAAAAGAGGCTCACCAATAAGGACGACTGGTGATGGAGTTGTCTCCTTTGTTGGTCAAAGAAATGGCTGTGGCAAAGAGATAGTTATTAAGCACTCTAATGAATACTCAACCAGGTATTGTCATCTAGAAAACTTCAGCAAAGGTCTAAAGAAAGGAAAGAAAGTTCTTCAAGGGGAAACAATTGGTTTCGTAGGAAGTTCTGGTCTTGCTACTGGCCCTCATCTCCACTATGAATTTAAGATTGGAAATAAAAGAATAGATCCTATTAAAGTTAAGTTGCCATCAGCAGAACCAGTTCCACAAAATTTAAAACTAAGTTTTGATACACTATTGAATAATAATAAAAAATCAATGGAGGAATTCAATAAGCTTTCTCCAAAAAATAATGAGTAAAAATATCTTCATAGGCGCAATGACTGGAACAAGTCATGATGCTGTCGATGTCTCATTAATAAAAGTTGGTAAAAAAATAACTCTTGAATATTTTCATTCAAAAAAATTCCCTAAGTCGCTTAGGTTAAAAATAAAAAATCTTATTGAAACAAATGAAAGCTCCCTTTCTGATTTGGGCGCCCTAAATAAAGAGTTAGGATATTTTTTTTCAATGGCTCTCAATGAGGCAATTAAATTAAGCCGTACTAAAAAATCTTCAATAGCGTCTGTTGCGATATCGGGTCAGACAATAAGGCATGAAATAAATAAGAAAAACCCCTTTTCTATGCAAATTGGTGACCCCAACATTGTTGCCAAAGAAACAGGAATGCTAGTTGTTAGCGATTTTAGAAATATGCATATAGCATTAGGTGGAGAAGGTGCTCCCCTGGTTCCAGAATTTCATAATCAATTATTCTTCAAGCTGAAAAGCCCAAGAGTAGTTCTTAATATTGGCGGGATAGCTAATTATTCATATATTAAAAATAAGAAAGATATATGGGGAACTGACGTTGGTCCTGGAAATGCGCTTTTAGATGCTTATTGTAATGACTTTCTTGGAGTTGCTTTTGATAAGGGTGGAAAAATTGCCGCTAAAGGCAAGGTCGATAATATTGAATTAAAACAATTGCTAACAAATAGTTTTTTTAAAAAAAGATACCCAAAATCAACTGGTAAAGAAGTTTTCAATATAAAGATGTTATCTAAAAGGTTTTTAAAGAAAAAGCCTGAGGATGTGCTCTGCACCTTAGTGGAATTTTCAGCACAATCAATAATTAAATCAATTGTTAAAAATGGTCATGAGAATAGTGAGATTATAATTTGTGGCGGTGGCGCAAATAATAAATATCTTATTAAAAGAATATCGGAAATAGCTAACAAGAATATAAAAATCTCTAGTGATCTTGGTTATGACATCTTTGCTATTGAATCAATGGCCTTTGCATGGATGGGATATAAAAGAATTAACAATGAAACTCTAAAAGTTCAATCATCTGAAAAAAATATAAGAGGCCTACTTGGGTCTATTACTCAATCTAAACTGTAAAAGACTCTCCACATCCACAGGTGGTTTTAGCATTTGGATTTTTAATAACAAACTTAGCGCCCGAGAGGTCCTCTACGAAATCGAGTGTTGATCCATATAAGTATGGATATGACATAGAGTCTACTAAAAGCGAAAATTCATTAAATTCTATGACATCATCATCGAATGCCTCATCATCATCAAACTTGAACCCATACTGAAAGCCAGAACAACCTCCTCCAGTAACAAAAACTCTGAATTTAGAGCTTTCACCTGTCTTTAAGACACTAATAATTCTTGAGGATGCTGAATCAGTCAGCTCAATTGACCTTTTATGAGAATCTTCCATTTCTACTTTACTCTATTAATCTTTATTCTTGAATTTGTTTTTGCATTAACCATCGAGTAGCCACCCATTCTTGATTTTACTAGCTCAACGTCGGTACCTTTTTTAAACTGAGCTGCCTTATTTGCTCCAAGGGCTGATTCAGATTTCCAAACCTGTCCATTTTCAAGTCTAAAGGTAATTTTTCTGCTTACTTGCTTAGTAACTCTAATTATTCTTGAGCGAATTGCCTCGCTATCTTCTATTTTTTGAGCTTTCTTTATCTGTTGGTAGGAAAGTCCAAAATTATCATCATTCTTCGATATTTTTTTATTTACTTTTGGTTCATTAATCTCAGTTTTTTTCTCGGCTGTTTTAGCCACAGCAATTTTCTCTTCAGCGCTATTAGGTATTACCTGGTCAACTTCTTTGAATATTTCGTCATAGCAACTAAGGCGCTCTTTATCTGAACTTATTTTTGAACATTCATAAGCTATAGAATTTGCATATGAAAAGTTGCTTATAAATAAGGCTGCAATAAATAAATATCTAATCATTTTTTAAATATACTATATTTGGAGTTGGTCATGAAATTTAATGAACAACAATATAAAATATATATATGAAATCTGCACTAATAATCTACTCAACAACTGATGGTCAAACCCTAGAAATTTGTAAAAGAATTCTTTCAAATCTTCATGTCGATGATACTTCAAAAATTGTGCATATATCTAAAGCAAAGGAGCATGATTTAACTCAATTTGATAAAATTATTATTGGTGCAAGCATACGATATGGAAAGCACAAACCTGAGCTTTATAAGTTTATTGAGGAAAATTCTTCACTTCTTGAAAACAAAGATAGCGCCTTCTTTTCTGTAAATGTTGTAGCAAGAAAACCTGAAAAAAATACACCTGAAACCAATCCCTACATGCAAAAATTCTTAAATTTATCGACATGGAAGCCAAAAAGATTAGCTGTATTTGCTGGCAAGATTGATTATCCAAAGTACGGTTTTATTGATAAGCATATGATTCGTTTAATAATGTGGATAACAAAAGGGCCTACTGATATTAAAAATACATATGAATTTACAAACTGGGATGATGTAAATAATTTTTCAAACCGATTAAATACATAGCTTCAATTAAATTGATATCATATCGAAAAACAAATTTAAGGAATTGCCTTTGACACATAATAAAATTGAGAAATCTATAGCCTTATTTGAAGAGGCCAAAACACTTATGCCAGGAGGTGTTAATTCTCCTGTGCGGGCCTTCAAAAATATTAATGGCAATCCTATATTTTTTGAGAAAGCTTCTGGTGCATATCTTTATGATGCTGATGGCAATGAATACATAGATTATATTGGTTCCTGGGGGCCAATGATTATGGGTCACTCTCACCCTGAAATAGTTAAGGCTATAAAAACTCAAGTTGAATTAGGAACCAGTTATGGTGCTCCTACTAGTCTAGAATCAAATGTAGCAAAGTTAATTAAGCAGTGTCTGCCCTCCATTGAAAAAATAAGAATGGTTAATTCAGGTACTGAAGCCACTATGACAACCATAAGGCTCGCAAGAGGATTTACAGGAAGAAATAAAATAATTAAATTTGATGGTTGTTATCATGGACATGTTGATTCACTTTTAATTAAAGCTGGTTCAGGGGTTGCAACCTTTGGTCTACCTGATTCTCCTGGGGTGCCTGAGGATCTAGCAAAATATACCTTTAGTTGTGAATACAATAATAAAGAACAATTTTTAAATATCTTTAATGAGATAAAAGATGATCTTGCAGCTGTTATTGTTGAGCCAATAGCTGGCAATATGGGATTTGTTCCAGCTCAAGCAGACTTCTTAAAAACATTGAGAGAGGCAACATCATCAAACAACTCTGTTTTAATATTTGATGAGGTAATGAGTGGGTTTAGAGTTGCACTTGGAGGTGCTCAAGAAATTTATAAAATTAAACCAGATTTGACTGCTCTTGGTAAAGTGATTGGTGGGGGTCTTCCAGTCGGCGCCTTTGGCGGCAAAGAAGAAATCATGAATTATCTGGCTCCTTCTGGGCCCGTATATCAGGCTGGCACACTATCAGGAAATCCACTTGCGATGGCCGGAGGAGGTGCTTTATTAGAACTTCTCATAAATAAAAATCCGTTTCAAAAATTAGAAGATAATGCATCAATGCTATTAGATGGAATGAAATCAATAATGGCAGAGTCAGGTATCCCCTTTTCTGTTAATAAAATTGGTGGCATGTTTGGCTTCTTCTTTTCTGATGAGCTCCCTCAAAATATTAATGATGTTTCTAAATCAGATGACATGCTATTTTCTAATTTTTTAAATTCATGTATTAGGAATGGTATTTACTTTGCGCCATCTAAATATGAGGCAGGCTTCATATCCGCAATGCATCAAGATAATGAAATTAATAAAACGCTTGATGTAGTCGAGCAAATTATAAAAAAAGGAATACATAATGAAATATGATATTAGCGCCCTTGGCAATGCTTTAGTAGATACACAGTACATGGTTAGCCATGAGTTTTTATCAAGCGTTGGTCTTGAGGCTGACTCTATGACCCTTGCATCTGCTGAGGAGCAGGCACCCATTATTAGTAAACTCATCGAAATGGGAGCAGAATCTATTTCTGACTGTGGTGGATCTGCTACAAATTCATTGGTTGCTGCAGCAAACTATGGATCACACTGTCATCATGTTTGTAGAGTTTCCGATGATGAGGATGGAAGAAATTATCTTGAAAGCCTTAGATCAGCAGGCGTAAAGCATATTGGAGTTAGCTCTGAAAATACAGAAGAGCCTACTGGTAAATGTTTAATATTAGTAACTCCTGATGCAAAAAGAACAATGAGTAGCATGCTTGGGTGAGTGCGTTTCTTGGTAAATCAGATATAGATTTTGATGTAGTTGAAAATTCAAAGATTTTTTATATTGAAGGCTATATGGTAACGAGTGACGATAACTTTAATGCTGTTATTTCTGTCCTTGAACACCTTAAGGACAAGGATGTAAAAAAAGCTTTATCACTATCGGATTCAGGAATCGTTCATGGCTTTAAAGATAAATTTGATCTAATAGAATCTTATGGACTAGATATGGTTTTTTGTAATGATGATGAAGCTATTGCCTTCTCTGGGAAAGAAACCCTAGAAGAAGCCGTAACTTTTTATAAAAATAAATCATATATGACTGCTATTACTAAAGGAGCAGAAGGAAGTGTTGTTATAGAAAATGGTGGTGAACAACTTGCTCCTGCAGAGAAAATTACTCCAATAGATACCAATGGAGCTGGAGATATGTTTGCTGGATCATTTATGCATGCCTATCTTCAGGGAAATAGCATTAGCACGTGTGCTGAATTTGCAAACTATGCATCTTCGAAGGTTGTTGAGACCTTTGGGCCAAGACTAACCGGTAATGGCTATGCAGAAGTATTAAATAAATTGAAAAATAGCTAGCTAATTTCTTCAGTATCTGATATTTTCTCCACCCTAAAAATTTATAAATTCCTACATGGTTGAAAAAAAATCTAAGACGGTAAAAAAAGCTCCAGCGAAAAAGGTAGTAGCTAAAAAAGCTCCAGCGAAAAAGGTAGTAGCTAAAAAAGCTCCAGCGAAAAAGGTAGTAGCTAAAAAAGCTCCAGCGAAAAAAGTTTCAGCAAAGAAGGTTGAGAAAGCAACCATAGCAAATAATAAATCAAAAATTGCTGCTTATAAGTCAAAGAAAGGTGAAAAATATATGAGTGCTGCAATGAAAAAACATTTTGTTGCTGTTCTTCTTCTATGGAAAGAGCACCTTAAAGATGAAATGCAAAAAACCTTTGATCATCTAAGAACAAAAGGTGAGACATATGCAGACCCAGTTGATAGGGCATCACAAGAGGAAGAATTTGCATTTGAATTAAGAACTAGAGATAGAGAAAGAAAACTTATAAGTAAAATAGGCATTTCTATTGAACAAATTAAACAAGATGATTATGGTTGGTGTGAATCTTGTGGAGATGAAATTGGTGTAAAAAGACTTGAAGCAAGGCCAACTGCTACTCATTGCATACACTGCAAAACACTTGACGAAATTAAAGAAAAACAGCTAAATGGCTAAATCACTTTAATAAAAAAACTCATAAATAGATTTGATAGATAATAACAAGATAAGTAAATTTGCTATATCTGTCGTCAAGGATCTACAAAAAAATAATTATCAGGCTTATCTCGTTGGAGGATGTGTCCGCGATGCATTAACTGGAATTGAACCCAAAGATTTTGATATAGCAACTAATGCTACCCCAGAACAAGTTAGAAAGACCTTTAAAGCGTCCAGGATCATTGGTAAAAGATTTAAGCTAGTTCACGTTTTTAATAGAACAGAGTTATTAGAGGTAGCGACATTTAGATCTGGCGGGGACAAAGAAGATGGTGAAAACCTTGTAACAGACTCAACTGGAAAAATTATTAGGGATAATAATTGGGGCACCTTAGAACAGGATTGTCATAGAAGAGATTTCACGGTTAATGCTCTCTACTACTGTCCAGTTACTAAGAAAATAGAGGATCATAATGGTGGCTTAAAGCATATTCATAAAAAGATTATTGTTTCTATTGGTGATCCACAGAGAAGGTTCGAAGAAGATCCTGTTAGAAGCTTAAGAGCTATAAGATTCAGTAATAAATTAAATTTTAAAATTGATAACTTAGTTAAGGATGCTATATATGACAAAGGTCATTTACTATCTAGTATTTCGAATGCCAGACTATTCGATGAATTTTGTAAAATATTTTTAAATGGCATGGGTGAGAAAAACTTCGAAAAACTATGCTCATTTCATTTGAATAAATATCTAATACTTTCTGATCCAAACAGAAATGATTTTGCAAGCAGTGTAATGATACATGCACTAAGAAATACAGATGATAGAGTTAAAAATCAACAGTCAATTACGCCAGGCTTTCTTATGGCAGCACTATTATGGCCATCATTGTTAAAAAAATGTTCTAAAAATGGGGAGATTAACATAAGAAAATTCTTTCGATCCATGGATGGTGTATTAAGAGAACAACAAAAAATTACAGCTATACCAAGAAAGTTTTCAAGCTATATAAAAGATATTTGGGTCCTTCAATTGAAACTCCATAGCAGAATTGGAAGTCAACCATACAAGACTATTAGACACCCAAGATTCAGAGCTGCATATGATTTCCTTTTAGTCAGGGAAAGAGCTGCAGGAGATAAGAGTGGTATTGGAAAATGGTGGACCGATTTTCAGAAAAATGATGATTCGCTTAGAGGCACTATTATTGCTGAAATGAATGAAAAAAATGATGAAGAATCTGCCAAAATATTTGGATTCTATAGAGAGTTAAGATAATCTAGGATAAAAACTATACGTAATAAATGAACCCAGCTATTAAAGAAGCTCCACTTCCAAAATATATCGCAATCGAAGGGCCGATAGGTGTTGGAAAAACGACTCTTGCAAATAAAATAGCAGAAACATTTAATTATGACTCATTTTTAGAGCAGCCTGCAGAGAACCCTTTTCTCAAAAATTTTTATAAGAACCCAAGTCAATCAGCTTTAGCCACCCAGCTTTTCTTCTTATTCCAAAGAATGCAACAAATTCAAGATCTTAAACAAAGAAGTCTTTTTGAAACAGTTAGGGTTGCAGATTTTTTAATAGAAAAGGATAGATTGTTTGCTGAAGTTACCTTGTCAAATGAAGAAATGGATTTATATGATAAGGTTTATGACCATCTCACCTTGGATGCTCCTACCCCTGATCTAGTGATATACCTTCAGGCTCCCATTGATGTGCTTAAAGATAGGATTACAAAGAGGGGTAATATTAATGAGCAATATTTAACTCTGGAATATTTAGAAAGATTAAATGATGCTTACTCAAGATTTTTTCTAGACTATAGCTCAGCTCCACTTTTAATAATCAATGCAGCAGACATCAACTTAGAATCTAATGAGAGTGATTATGAATCACTTATTACAAAAATAATGTCTAATCCTAAGGGCAAGAACTTTATTAATCCTCAACCCTCAATCATTTAAGCATGTCTCAAAAGATTTATGAGCCTAAGCATTCATCTAATCCATTTATTAAAGATTTTGGTGAGTATCAAGAGCTCTATAAACAATCTATAGAAAATCCTGCGCTTTTTTTTAAAGAGCTTGCAAAAGAAAACTTAAGCTGGATTGAAGATTTTAAAACTACTCATAATAATGAGTTTAGTGATGCTAAATGGTTTGAAGGTGGTAAAACAAATATCAGCGTAAACTGTATTGATAGGCACTTAGCGAATGACGCAAATAAAATAGCATTGATATGGGAAGGAGATGATCCAACTGACTCTAGGGAGCTCACCTACCAAGAGCTTCATAATGAGGTATGTAAATTTGCTAATGTCTTGAAGAGTCTTGGTGTAGAAAAAGGCTCTAGAGTATGTATATATATGCCTATGATAGTTGAGACTGCGTTTGCGATGCTTGCCTGTACTCGCATTGGAGCTGTTCACTCTGTTGTTTTTGGTGGCTTTTCTCCTGAATCATTAAAAGACAGAATTCTCGATGCTGATTGTAAAATTGTAATTACTGCTGACGAAGGCCTGAGAGGTGGTAAAAAAGTTCCATTAAAGTTAAATGTTGATGAGGCCTTGCTAGGCTGTCCAAATGTCAAAAATACTCTTGTTGTTAAGAGAACTGGTGGAGAAATAGAATGGAATAAGGATAGAGATGTTTGGTATGAGGATCTTGTAAAAAATGTCTCTAATGTTTGTGATCCCGAACCAATGAATTCAGAAGATCCTCTTTTTATTCTCTACACATCAGGATCAACAGGAAAACCTAAAGGTGTTCTTCACACAACAGCAGGCTATCTTTTGGGCGCTCATATAAGTTTTAAATATCTTTTTGGCATAAAGCCCGAAGATAAGTATTGGTGCACTGCAGATGTTGGCTGGATTACTGGACACACTTATATTTTATATGGCCCTCTTTCAAATGGAGCATCAACTCTCATGTTTGAAGGAGTCCCAACCTATCCCTCAGCATCAAGATGCTGGGAAATTTGTGATAAACACAATATAAGTATTTTTTATACAGCTCCAACTGCTATAAGAGCATTGATGGCTCAGGGCGATGAACCTGTTAAAAAAACAAAAAGAGGGAGTCTAAGGTTGTTAGGAACTGTAGGAGAGCCTATCAACCCCGAAGCTTGGGATTGGTACTATAGTGTTGTTGGAAATTCTAAATGTGAGGTTATTGATACTTGGTGGCAGACTGAAACTGGTTCAGTATTAATTTCTCCAATAGCGGGAATAACTCCAACGAAACCAGGCTCAGCAACTCTCCCCTTCTTTGGAGTTAAGCCAGCTCTTTATGATGAAAATGGAAATGCCTTAGAGGGTGCTAACGCAGGAAATTTGGTTATTGAGCAGTCATGGCCAAGTCAAATTAGAAGTATTTATGGAGATCATCAGAGAATGATTGATACATACTTTGGAATGTACAAAGATATCTACTTTACAGGAGATGGTGCAAAAAGAGATGAAGACGGCTATTACTGGATAACTGGAAGGGTTGATGATGTTCTCAATGTTTCTGGTCATAGGCTTGGAACAGCAGAGATAGAAAGCGCCTTAGTGCTTCATCCAAAAATTGCAGAAGCAGCAGTTGTTGGCTTTGAACATCCAATTAAAGGGCAAGGAATATATGCCTTTGTTACATTAATGATAGGTGAGGTATTTAGTGATGATTTTAGCTCTGAGTTAAAACAGTTTGTTTCAAAAGAAATTGGCGCTATTGCCAAACCAGATCTTATTCAAAATGCACCAGGTTTACCAAAAACCAGATCAGGAAAAATTATGCGAAGAATCCTTAGGAAAATAGCTGAAAATGAGTTATCTAATTTAGGAGATACTACTACTCTTGCTGATCCTTCTGTAGTTGAATCTTTGATAGAAAATAAACAGAGTCTATGAGAGGGTTTTTAGTAATATTTTTTTTATTAGGATTTAGTGGGTGCTCCATATCACCAAAAGAACTAGACAAGCTTTATTCAGATACTGACTATTATTCTCCAGCGGCGACTATTAAATGCTTGCAGATGCCACCACCTCAAAGACCTTATCCCATTAATGATAAAGGTGAGACGAGAGAGTCATATGATCAAGATGACTGTGTTGATGATACTATTTCGAAAAATGTAAGGGAGCTAACTTTTGATTTTGGGGATTCATCTATAGATCTTAAAATTGATAAGGAAGTGAAGAAACTGCCTGATGATGGAGTTGATTCAATTGATGATATAGACATAGAAGCCATAGAAGAGAAGATCCTAAAGAAGAACAAAGATTAAACTACTTCGAATAAATTCTTATCTTTCTTAACCTTTTTTTCATCGATAAGCTTTAAAAGGTGTGCTTCTAAACTATATCTTGCTATAGGATGAAGCTTTTCAGATACATCGTCATAGACAAGTTTTGTTAATTCATCTAGGGATGAAGTTCCGGCTTCCTTCAGTCTTCTAAAAGCTTTTCCTTCTCGTGCTAACCTATGCCTAATAATTGATTGAATTGTCTTTTTTGGTTCATGAATATCATTGCCATGTCCAGGTGCAAAGTAATCAATATCATAATCTTGTAACTTTTCTAAAGAATCAATGTAACTTGTCATATTGCCATCAGGTGGCCCTATTACAACAGTAGATCCATCCATAATATGATCACCGGTTATAAGGCATTTAGTATCCTTTATTAAAAAGCATAAATGATTGGATGCATGTCCAGGAGTATGAATGACTTCGATTGTATATTCTTCTGTTTCAATAATGTCTTTATCATTTAATACAATATCTGGAACGAATGTTTCGTCTTCCCATGATGACTCTCCATCTACCAACCTACCATACATTGGGACATTTAGAATTTTAGATAAAGGTAGTGCGCCTGGTGAATGATCGGTATGAGTATGGGTAACAAAAATTCTTTTTATCCTTCCATCTGCTACTTTTATTATTTCATCCAAATGCTCAGAAATATTTGGCCCAGGATCAATAAGGGTCAAATCATTTTTTCCAACTAGATAAGTATTAGTCCCGCCTCCGGTGAAAACACCTGGATTAGGAGCAGTTATTTTTGTAATTAAACTCATATTATTTAACGGTCCTCATACCCCTTATCACCAGGGAGTAAGCCTCTCCACTCACCATCCTCTTTAAAAAATTTAGGTAAAATTGGGGGAATATCTTCATTTGATAGGCCTTTTTGATTTTCTAGAAGTTGAGAGCCTAGGTCGAATTGAGCACATTGTTCAAGGTTTTTTATTGTTGGCATTATCATTGGCATTTCTCCAGAACGAGATTTCTCAAGTGCTTTTTTTGGAGAAATCCAGATACTGTCTATAAGCTCACTACCATCATGTTCTCCGGTTTGATTATTAGGCAAATAAGCAATGAAAAAACGAGTATCGAATCTTCTTGTTTCAATTTCAGGTGTAATCCAATGTGAAAAAGGAGCTATCTGTTGAGGCATTAAAATTAGATCTTCTTCTGAGCAAATTTTATATAGATCAATTTCGTTATTAAGAAGCATCTTTCTATATTTCTGAAACTTACTTTTATCTGATCCATCTAAATCAAGGTCTTCGCCATTCCTTTTTTTTGCAAGCAAAATGCCAACTTCCTCAAAGCACTCTCTTATACAAGCTACCCAGTATGCAAGACCGCCTGAATCCAAACCAAGCTTTATTGATGCCTCTTTATCAGTTATATCTTCACATAAATCTTCTATTTTATTATTAAAATCGCTGTGATCAATTTTTCCTCCGGGGAAAACAAACAAGTCACCAAAAGGAGGTCTACTAGACCTCTTTACCATGAGAACTTCCATCCCATGAGATGAATCTTTGAGTACAAGAACAGTTGCTGCTGGAGTTAAGTTAAGTTTATTCATATTTTTATTTTTTATAGCTTAGAATACTGTTTATGGAAATAACTAACAATCTTAATCAAGATATTATTCACGCACCACAGTGGTTCAAAGATGCTATAAAAGATGAGCCTAGCTCAGATATAATTAAGAATCCACGTGGAGATATATCTTACTCAAGCTGGGATTCTAAAAATGAAAGTAAGGACCTAATAGTCCTAATTCATGGAACAGGTGCTCATAAAAAATGGTGGGATCCCATTGCACCTCACTTTAGAGATTGTTCAAATATAGTAGCAATAGATCTCCCTGG
>JGI20155J14468_10001602_pt1 | contig 17558 bp, 21 predicted proteins | sample COG_05_FD_14468 | JGI IMG/M metagenome (IMG submission 14468) | reverse complement strand
ATATATGACCTATTCTTGTCGATACTTCTACACCAGCCATATAAGCTAAGAGAATATCTTCAATTGAAGAATTTAATTCTTCTCCTAAAGCCAAAGCAGTTGGCAAAGCACTTGAAGTGGGATGACCAACAAAAAGGAAATGGGTGTCATCATAATCTAATGCATGCCCTGTTGCTCCGTTTGCTAAAGCAGCCCCTCTTGAAGACACTCTGTGCCCAGAACTTATCACTGTTGCCTGATTTACCCCTTTTTCTTCCATAACCATTTCAGAAACAATTCTGGAAACTGGTTCTTTTTTTGCTGCATACGCTACCCCACACCAATCTAAAATTGACATCTTAGTAAAAAACTTCATCTCATCATTAAAATCATTTAACTTGCAGTTAGCTCCGTAGCTACCAAATAATTTAGTTATCGAAACCATTTCTTTCTCCTATACCTTAGTCAAAATAAGCTTGAGCTTGCATTGTCATTCCTGAACCTTCTACAGCACCCCAGCAACTAATACTTCCATCAGAATTTTCTTTTGCACCAATTATATAATCACTATTCGCAAAAACTGGAGCCATAACCTTGTGATTAAATGAAGTTACAGGTTTGCCTTTTAACTTTTCTGCAGTTCTTAACAAAAATGTAGCTTGTAAAGGTCCGTGGACAATCAAATCTGGATAGTTTTCCTCATTTTTAGTATAGGGATAATCATAATGTATTCTATGTCCAACAAAGCCAATTGCTGAATAACGAAATAAAATAGTTGGATGCATAAAAATTGTTTCTGTGAAATCTGCGTCTTTTGGTATTATATCAGACACTCCAGATCCACCACCTGCTTTAGTAACGTCTCTATATACTATATTATGCAGTTCATGTATTCTTACCTCGTCGTCAACTACATATTCATACTCAGCAGTTACAAAACATAGTTGTCCTGTACGTCCATTTTTCAGCTTTATATCAGCAACACTAGATTTTTTTATAACTGTGTCTCCAACTCTTAAAGGACTATTTACCTTAATTTGACTACCTGCCCACATTCTTCGTGGAAGGGGAACTGGCGGAAGAAAATCTCCCCTTGCAGGATGCGAATCTACGCCCAGTTCATCATTTTTTTTAAGGTTCCACCCAAGCATCCAATGCAAGCCCGTGGTAGAAGGTTCTCCAATTTTAGGATCTCCCGGATCTATGTTTAAGGTTGCTCTATATCTCTGCTCAACAATTGGCGTTAAATAATCTGTAACTATTTCTGTGTTACCAAGCCATTTATTTAAATGATTTATATCCAAATCTTCATTATCCATTTACTGAGCCTCTAATTTTTTATAAACATGTTAATTATGAATACTATTTAATATAAAAAACACAATATTATCAATTAATAATAAATGGAATTAGATAATGCCCTCTCTTATTATTTATATCGAAGAAAATTTACATAGGAATACAAATTTTGCTGAACTAGAAGACGTTGAACATAAATTAATTCAAACAATTACAAAAGAGCTGGAAGCTAAAAAAGATAATTGTCAAATAGTATGGGTTTATAGCAAAATTTTAACTTCAAAATATAAAGTTTTTGGAGAATTGAAGTTTAGAGACACCAAAAATAGAGATGATATTAAAAAAGAAAAATGCCTTAAAAAAATAGGTGAGATTTTAAAAAATAAATTTAATGTGAAAATTAGATTAAGATCTTTTGCAATTGGTGACACTTTGATTTCGGCATTAGATTTATAAAAAAGACTATTAAATAATATGAGAGGGTTTTGAAATGAAAGAAGGGATTGTATTAACAAAAATAGATGACCGAGGAATTGCTGAAGTTACGTTAAATCGTCCGGAAAGAAATAATGCTTATAATGGTGAGATGATATCAGAACTAATTAAAAGCTTCACCTCTTTGTATGAAAATAATGATGTAAGAATAGTACTGATTAGGGGGCTAGGAAAACATTTTCAAGGTGGTGCAGACTTAGAGTGGCTAAAAGAAATTGGTGAATTAAATGAACAAGAAAACATTGAAGTGTCTAGAAACACCGCATCAGCAATTAAAGGTCTTACAGAGTTCCCTAAGCCTACTATTGCTATGATTCATGGAGGGTGTTTTGGAGGTGGTACTGGAATCGCAGCAGCAGCAGACATTGTTATTGCTAGTGAAGACGCCATATTCTCCATAGCCGAAGCCAAGTGGGGCGTTATGGCTGGCATTATCATACCTCATTTAAATGCAAGTATTGGAGTTAGAAATGTCAGAAGATATGCTCTAACTTGTGAACGATTTGACGCAACTGAAGCTAAAAATATAGGGCTTGTTCATCATATTTGTAAAACTGGAGAACTTGATGACGCCGTTAAACCGATCATTGAGAACCTACTAATGTCAGCACCTGAAGCGCTAGAACTTACCAAGAAGAGAGCCTTAATTGAAAGCGGTTTGTTGTTAACTGACGATAAATTTGAAGAATTAGTCATAGAACATTCAAAAAAAAGAATGACTGACGAAGCAACAGAAGGGTTAAATAGTTTTTTAGAAAAAAGAACTGCCTCCTGGTATACAAAATAGTTTAATTTTAAGGAAAAATAATATGCCTGCTTTAGTAACTAATTCAAAAATTTGGGGAGAAATGTTTGGAACAAAAGAGATGCATCATGTCTTCTCTGATGAATCAACTATTCAACTTTATTTAGAGGTAGAAGCCGCTCTTGCTAGATCTCAATCAAAATTAGGTGTCATTCCCAAAGAGGCCGGCGAGAAAATAACTTCTGCTGCAAGTTTAGATTTAATTAATTGGGACATTCTTAAACAAAGAACTTCAATAGTAGGTTATCCCATTTTACCTTTAGTTGAGCAACTCAGTTTATCGGTTGAAGATGGATATGGTCAATATTGTCACTGGGGCGCAACCACACAGGACATAATGGATACAGCTGATGTGTTGCAAATAAGGAAGGGGTTAAATTTATTATCTAAAGATTTGGATTCAATTGCTAATGCATTAACCAAAATTGTAAAAGANCATATCAACACTCCTATGGCTGGCAGAACNCACCTACAACATGCATTACCTGTNCCCTTTGGATATAAGGCTGCNACNTGGTTNTCTAGTATAGATAGNCATATAAAAAGATTAGAAGAAATTAAATCTCGTATTTTTAATGTATCATTTTTTGGAGCTGCTGGAACGCTTGCTTCNCTTGGAGANGTTGATGGANTGAACACCCAAGCTAATTTGGCTAAGGAGTTAAATTTAAATGTACCTGATGTTAGTTGGCATTCAATTAGAGATAATTTTTGTGAAGTCACTGGATGGCTAGCCTTAGTTGGTTCTTCATTAGGTAAAATTGCATACGATGTCATGTTGATGATGCAAACAGAAACTCAAGAGGTGGCAGAACCTTTTCTGCATGGAAGGGGGTCTTCATCTACTATGCCNCAAAAAAGAAATCCAATCTCTTCAGAAGTTATGTTGGCATGCTCTAAANTATTAAGAGAACATCATTCATCTATGTTAGATGCAATGGTGCTTGATCATGAAAGAGCAACTGGTCAGTGGCATGTGGAATGGTATACTTTACCCAACGCCTTTATCATTTCATCAGCGTGTTTAAGTTCCGCAAGATATCTTCTAGAAGGGTTAGAAATTTCTCCAGAAAACATGAAATTTAATTTAAATAAAACAAATGGGTTAATAGTAGCTGAAGCAGTAATGATGGCTTTGGCTCCTCATATTGGAAGGCAAGTAGCCCATGATATTGTTTACGAATGTTGTCGAGAATCTTTAAAAAACAAAGTTACCTTTATTGATGCATTACTATCTGAAAAAGCAATATCAAATGTGTTTAACAAAAAAGAACTCGAAAAAGTTATTGATCCTTCAAATTATTTAGGAGCTGGCCCTGCAATGGCACAAAGACTTTTAAATAACAGGTAATCTTAATAGGAATAACAATGAAACCATTAATGTCAAAAGTTGATCTTGAAAATTTTTTAGAAAAAGAATTTCCTCAAGTCAGTAGTAACTTTAGAATTTTAAATACTAAACCAAATTCTCTTTCAATGTTAATGCATATTTCAGACAAACACCTTAGACCTGGAGGAACTGTTTCAGGCCCTACAATGTTTCTTTTAGCGGATGTAAGTTTTTATCTGGCAACTTTAAGCATAATAGGACCAAAGAGTCTTACCGTTACCACTAATTGTTCAATTAATTTTTTAAGAAAACCAAATATTTCAGACCTAATTAGTGAAACAAGAGTATTAAAGATTGGTAAAACTCTGAGTGTAGGAGATGTTTTGATTTACTCAAAAGGCATTAAAGAACCAGTTGCTCATGCTTCATTAACATACTCAATACCACGTGAATAAAAGAGTTTAATTAAATTCTTTCTTTGTGCCACTCTAAATGATCCGCCATAAAAGTTGAGATAAAGTAATAAGAATGATCATAATGTGGTTGCATTCTGAGTTTCAAATTAATATCTGTGTTTTTACAAGCTTCTTCTAATAACCAAGGCCTTAAACCTTCTTCAAGAAAACTATCTGCCAGACCTTGATCAATTAAAATTTCAGGAAATGAATATCCATTTTTTATCAATGAAACACTATCGTACATATTCCATACATCTTTATTTTCTCCCAAAAATTTTTTAAAAGCCTCACTTGACCAACTAGCCGTCGAAGGCTCAACAATAGGCGCAAAAGCTGAACAACTTTTGTACTTTTTGGGATTTCTTAAAGCCATTATTAAGGCTCCGTGACCTCCCATTGAATGCCCACAAATACTTTGTCTAGACATATCAAACTCAAAGTTACTTTCTATTAATTGAGGCAGTTCAGTGGTTATATAGCTATACATATTATAGTTTTTATCATAGGGATTATTTGTTGCATCAAGATAAAATCCTGCTCCACTCCCAAACTGCCAATTATCTTCCTCATCAGGAATATTTTCTCCCCTAGGACTAGTATCTGGACAAATTACTACTAACCCTAGCTGTGCGGCTTTTTGTCTATATTCACCTTTTTCCATTACGTTTACGTGACTACAAGTCAAGCCAGACAAGTACCATAAAATGGGAGCGTTTTTTGCATTTGGCGGGGTATAAATCGCAAAAGTCATATCACAATTGTTTACATTTGATTTGTGGCTATAGACAGCTTGCTTCCCACCGTAAGAAAACGTTTCTGATATTTTTTTCATTAGAATACAACCACTGATCTAATAGAATCACCTGCATGCATCAAGTCAAAGCCTTTATTTATATCTTCCAGATCTAAAGTATGGGTAATCATAGGATCAATATCAATTTTTCCTTGAAGATACCATTCTACAATTTTAGGTACATCTGTTCTACCTCGAGCGCCTCCAAAAGCAGTACCTTTCCAACTTCTTCCTGTCACGAGTTGGAACGGCCTTGTTGTTATTTCTTGACCTGCTCCTGCAACACCAATTATTATACTTTCTCCCCAACCTTTGTGAGCACATTCAAGAGCTTGACGCATTACATTTACATTTCCAATACANTCAAATGAATAATCTGCNCCACCTCCTGTTAGTTCAACTATATGATTAACAAGATCGCCTTTTATTTCAGATGGGTTGACAAAGTGTGTCATCCCAAANTTTTTGCCCCACGCTTCTTTCTTATTATTCATGTCCACGCCAACAATCATATTAGCCCTATCATTCTTAAGCCTTGAATAACATTTAGGCCAATGCCGCCGAGTCCAAATACAACAGCATTGCAACCAGCTGAGGCTTTAGCTGTATTTATTACAGCTCCAATACCTGTTGTTACCCCACAACCAATATAACAAATTTTGTCAAATGGGGCTGACTTGTTAACCTTAGCTAAAGCAATTTCAGGAACCACAGTATAGTTTGAAAAAGTAGAGGTGCCCATATAATGTAAAATAGGTTTTCCTTTTATTGAGAAACGACTTGTTCCATCAGGCATTACACCCTGACCTTGAGTGGTTCTAATAGCTTGGCATAAGTTAGTCTTTGGATGTAGACAATATTCACATTCTCTGCATTCAGGTGTGTAGAGTGGTATGACGTGATCACCTTCTTTAAGCGATGTGACACCCTTTCCAACCTCTTTTACTACTCCTGCTCCTTCATGGCCTAAAATTGCAGGAAACAAACCTTCAGGATCATTTCCTGATAAAGTAAATTCATCTGTATGACATATACCTGTAGCTTTTATTTCAACTAAAACTTCACCAGAACGGGGACCATCTAGATCTACTTCCATAATTTCAAGTGGTTTTCCAGCTTCAACAGCAACAGCAGCTCTAGTTTTCATTATCACACCCCTTTTTTATAAATTTGAAAATTCTTAAACTTAATTATGATTTAATATCGATGACTTGCAAGATTTTTTAGTATATAAATTGTTAAATTAAGATTTATATTTAGGAGTTGTTTATGAGTTTTGTTGAAACTGAAATCAATGGGCAAATTATAACGATCAGGTTAAATCGTCCTGAAAGATTAAATGCTCTAAGTACAGTCATTCGTAATGGAATGGCTGAAGCTTTTAACAGATTTCATGAAGATAATGATCTTGAAGTTGCTATTCTAACTGGCACAGGAAGAGGATTTTGTGCTGGAGAAGATATGAAGGAATCTCTTGATAGAGGTATTCCAGGGTCTCCAAAAGAATTCGTTGAAGAAAATTTGGTTGATCCTTTCCAAACAGGTGTTCTTCAAAAGCCAGTTATAGCAGCTGTAAACGGCTTTGCAATGGGTGGTGGTTTCATGTTGGTTGAAAGAACTGATCTTAGAATAGCTGTCAAAGAGGCTATATTTGAAATGTCAGAAGCTAAACGTTGGCTTCTTGGTGGTTACAATCACGGCCATTATGGCAATCTACCTCATCCAATTGCAACTGAAATGGCTTTTGGATACAGAATATCTGCTGAAAGAATGCATCAAGTTGGTTTTATTAATCGTCTTGTAGAGGCAAAGGATTTAATGAGCGAAGCTTATTCAATGGCTGAGCATCTCTTAACACTCCCACCTGCTGCTAGAGTTAATACTCTGTATATGATGAAGCACATGGCTCCTAAAATTAGCTCTAATATTGCTGAACTGGCAGAGGAACTTCATCTTCATGGAGATACCGAGGATAGAATGGAAAGTCGACGAGCTTTTGCTGAAAAAAGAAAACCTAATTTCAAAGGTTGGTTAAAGCCAGAAGATCGATATAATATGCCAAAGTTAAAATAAATATTTTTAAATTTTTTATTCTAATATGAATTAGGAGTAATAGATGACACAAAATACAGGTCCGTTATCTGGAATTAAAGTTGTTACGTGTTCAACAGCACAAGCTGGAACTGTGCCTTACATGTTTATGGCAGATCTTGGAGCTCACGTTATTAAAATTGAAACACCTGAAAAAGGTGATAATAACAGATATTCAGGAGAAATGATTGGCTCGTTTAGTTCATTTTTTGAAACTAATAATAGAGGCGTAAAAAGCCTTACCTTAAACTTAAAATCAGACGAAGGTAAAGCTATACTTCATAGACTAGTAAAGGAAGCAGAAATATTTGGTCAAAACTTTAGACCTAGAGTTGCCAAAAAGCTGGGCTTTAGTTATGAGGAATTGAAAAAAATTAATCCTGCAATTGTTTATGGGTCTGTATCTGCTTACGGCCAGATGGTCCAGACGCAGATTTACCAGGAACTGATGCTGTCGGCCAAGCTTTAGCTGGGGTTACTGAAGCCTTTTCAATACCTGGACAAAATCTTAGAACAGGTGTTGCTTCTGTAGCTGACGAGACATGTGCTATATTAACATTTGGCGGTGTTTTAGCTGCGTTACTGCATGCAAGGACTACAGGAGTTGGCCAAAAAGTTGAAACATCATTAGTTGGAAGTGCTTTTAGATTAATGGGCTGGACTATGACAACTGCAATGTGGAAAAACAANCCACCCATTACAGGTGCTAGAATAAATGGAACAAGAGAAAAACCTGGGATAGCAGCGTGTTTTAACGACAGTGAAAACAAACCTCTGGCTATGCAAGTTGACAGTAAGGATTGGAAACCTGCACTTGAGGCTTTAGGCTTCTATCAAACTATGATGGAAAAAAATTTAAGCGACTTAGGATTAGCATTTGAATCTGAAGATAAAAAGAACCAAATTCTTGAAACACTCGCTAGTCTTTTTTCTCAAAACACAAGAGAGCATTGGATTCATATTTTAAGAAATGCAGATATTATTTCTACACATGTCAACACAATGCTTGAAGCCTCAAATGAACCCAACATTGCGGACAATAATTATGTAACAGAAAAATACTATCCTGAGATTGACAAGACATTAAAAATTCATGGCACACCTTGGAAATTTTCTGAAACCCCGCCAGTAATTAGAACCGCCCCTAAACTAGGCGAACATAATGAAGAAATTTTAGACAATGTTGGGTATTCTAAAGAAGAAATACAATCATTTAAGGAAAAAGGAATTATTTAATTTCCTTCAACTCTTTTGAAAACTTTTTAAAATTATCTACATAATGCTTTGAAGATCTTGTTAAGTTTGCAATAGTTTTGTCATCTAATTCTTTTACAGCTTTAGCCGGCGATCCAACTATTAATGATCCGTCAGGAAATTCTTTATTTTCAGTAACAAGTGCACCAGCACCAACTAAACAGTTATTACCTATTTTTGCATTGTTCAAAATTGTTGCTCCCATTCCGATTAGGGTGTTATTTCCAATAGTACAACCATGAATAATAGCATTGTGACCAATAGTACAATTTCTTCCTATCGTTACTGGACAACCAGGATCAACGTGAATAATTGTATTTTCTTGAATATTAGTTTCGTCTCCAATTTTGATAAGATCATTGTCTCCTCTTAAAACGGAACCAAACCAAATACCTACATTTTTTCCTAATTCTACTTGCCCCAATACATGAGCTCCAGGCGCTATCCAGTAATCACCTTCATTTGGGAATTTTGGGCTCTTGTCCCCTAAACTATATACACTCATTAATTTCTCCAACGTCAAAAATTATTATTAACATATTTTTTATATATGCTTCATTATATTATACCTACATTCTTTAACACAAATTTTAGCATTTTTTAATGAATAATAAAGTTAACTCTATTTCATAGTCTGCATTATACAGATTTGAGGTGCTTCTAATTAAGTCTTATGATTGACAGGAATAAAAAATATACATTATCTTTAAACAAATAATACTAACTAACTTCAAAAAGAGATTTGTTATGAATTTGATAAATAGCTCCGCTTCTTTAGGTGGCGAAATAGTTGGAATAAAAATAGATGCAAAATTAACTAAAGATCATATTGATTTTATAAATACCTCTTGGGATGAAAGATTAGTTTTAGTTTTTAAGAATCAGAATGTTGACGATAAAACGTTAATAAATTTTAGTAAAAATTTTGGTGAATTAGATCCACCAGGTCCTAATCCATATGGAATAACCTTTTTACCAGAATTTCCAGAAATTAATGTTATTTCAAATGTCAAAAGTAAAGAAGGTACGCCAATAGGTAATTTAGGAGACGGCGAAGCTGTATGGCATGCTGATATGACATACCAAGAAATTCCTCCCAAAGCAGGAATTTTATATTCATTAGAAGTACCAAAAAATCAAGGTAACACTCATTTTGCAAATATGGCTTTAGCCTACGAAGAGCTTCCAAACGCTTTAAAGAGTAAAATAGAGGGTAAAAAGCTCATTCATGATTCTGCGCATAATAGTGCCGGCATGCTAAGAAAAGGCCACTCAGAAATAAAAGAACCTTCTGAAACGCCTGGTGCCAGACACCCAATTGCAATTACAGATCAAAAAACTAATAAAAAGTTTCTTTTTCTAGGGAGAAGACCACACGCATATATAATTGGCTTAGATATAAATGAAAGCGAAGATCTATTGGATGCCATTTGGGAACACGCTACACAAGAAAAGTATACGTGGACACAAAAATGGGAGAAAGGTGATTTATTAATGTGGAAAAACTTGAATGTTCTTCACAAAAGAGATGCCTTTGATCCTAACACTAGAAGAATAATGCATAGAACTCAACTTAAGGGTGAAACAAGGATNTATGCATAAATNANAAAGTAATTTATAAAATATTATAATAGCTATTTGAAAAAATGATTTGAATTAAATTACTGTGGCATGCAANCTTTTATAAATATTATTAATATTGGGAGGACAATATGACAAAAATAAAGACTTCTTTAAGAAGAAATATAGTCAAAGCAGGTTTAAGNATTGCCACTGTAGCAGGTCTAAGTACTTTTGGTTTAGTTTCTATAGCAAATGCTGACAAATACCCAAGCAAACCTATTGAATTAGTAATTCATGCAAAATATGGTGGAGGAACAGATACAACAGCAAGAATGGTATCTATAAGAACGAGAAGAAACCTAAAAACAGATATATCAATTGTAGCAAAGAGAGGCGGTTCAGGAGCAAAAGCTCAAAACTACGTATTATCTAAGCCTGCTGACGGTTATACAATTATGGCCCTTACACAATCTCATCTTTACACAATGGCTCGAGGAAAGTCTAAAATGAAGATAGATGATATTGTAGGCGTTGCAAGAGCAATGGATGATCCCACTTTTGTAGCGGTATCAGGTAAGGGTAAGTTTAAAACACTAGAAGACCTGGTGGCAGCTTCTAAAAAAGCTCCATTAAATTGGGGCGTGGCTCAAATCGGAGGAACAGAGCATATTGGTCTAGCTCAATTTGCTAAAGAAGCAGGTATTAAATTTAAAGTGGTACCTTTTGGATCTGGAGCTCAAATGGTTCAAGCCCTTATGGCTGGGAAAATCGATGCCACATTGCCAAATGTTAGTGAAGCTGCAAACCAAGTAGCTGATGGAAGTTTCAGGGCTTTAGCTGTAATGGCAGAAGAAAGACTTAAGGATTATCCAAATGTTCCTTCTACTTTCGAAAAAGGGATTAAGGCAAAGTGCTCTACAACNAGAGGATATGCTGTATTAGCTTCTACACCTCAGCCAATTATAGATCAAATATCAAAAGCAATGGTTAAAGCAATGAAACATGATGTTTTTGCTAGTTACCTTGCAGGAGCAGGTCTTACAGTTGAAAGCAGTGTAGCTGGAACTAAGATTTGGGATAAACACCTAAAGGCAGAGTATAAAGTTGCTGCTTCAGCATTACAAGAACTTGGTTTAGTTAAATAAAATTAAATCTGAGGTTTTAAGAAAAATGTCGACCAAAAAAAATGCACCCAGTAACCTGGGTGCACTATTAAATAAAAAGGATACCATCATTGCTTTATTGATGATTGCTTTAATAGGATTCTTATGGTTTGAAACCACTAAATTTGAAAAAGTTCCTGATTTATTTTCTAATAACATACCTCCTGAAATGTTCCCTCAAATTTTACTTATTATAATTTTAGGAATGATTCTAATTATCCCTTTCGAACATATTTTTTTAAAGAAAAATGGTAAGAATATTGATGCAGGAAGAGATAAACCTATAGAAAAATCAACTTTAGGAACTATGGTTATTTTATCTACTATTGTTGCCTCATCACAAATTTTGGGGGCAGCAATAACAATAATAGCTATAAGTATAGCTTTACCTCTTTACTGGGGTGAAAAACGATTAAAAGTATTAGTACCTTACATAATTGGATTTCCCTTATTTGTAATTATTTTATTCAATATTGTTCTGGGTGTTCATTTTGAACCAGGATTACTCGAACTAATTAAAAATTGACGAGGATTAAACTTTGGAAGATGTAGCAAAAGGTTTAGGGTTATTATTAGAATTTGAAAACATTATTTTGATTCTTTCAGGGGTTTTAATTGGTGTTTTAGTTGGAGCTTTACCAGGTTTGAGCTCTCCTATGGCTATTGCTTTGTTAATTCCATTTACGATTTCTTTAGATCCTGTTGCTGCTATATCAATGATGGCTGCATTATATTGCGCAGGAACATTTGGAGGATCTATTACCGCTATTTTAATCAATGCACCAGGTGCGCCTCCCGCAGTTGCAACTGCCTTAGATGGCTATCCTATGGCTAAAAATGGTGAGCCAGGAAGAGCTCTCGGTTTGGCAGCAGTCTCAAGTGTCTTTGGTGGTGTTTTTAGTTTAATAATTTTTATTTTTGCAGCACCTTTATTAGCACAGCTAGCCCTAGAATTTGGTCCAGCAGAGTATTTTGGTCTTGCTGTTTTTGCTTTGTCAATGCTTGCATCAATGAGTGGAAAATCATCTTTAAGAAATCTTATTTCTGGATTAGTGGGAGTTTTAATTGGTACTATAGGTATACATTTAACCACCGGTGTAGAAAGATTTACATTTGGCAGTCCTGATCTTGAAGAAGGAATCCACTTTGTCCCAGTTCTTATAGGATTATTTGCAGTAAGCGAATTATTTAAACAGTCTGAAAAATTAAATGCTGTTGTAGAAAGAATTCAAGCTAAAGCTTTGAAATTACCGTCTTTACTCGAATTAAAAAAGCTTAAATATACTATACTTAGATCTTCTGGGATAGGTACTTTTATTGGGATACTTCCTGCTGAAGGGTCAACTGTAGCTGCTATTATTGGTTATAATGAAGCTCGAAGATGGTCAAAAAATAAAGATCAATTTGGCAAAGGGTCTCCAGAAGGGATTGTAGGTCCTGAAGCTGCTAATAACGCAGCAGCAGGCGGAGCTATGGTTCCAACGTTGGCCCTAGGAATTCCTGGAAGTGGTTCAACAGCATTGATTTTAGCAGCTCTAATTATGCATGGCTTTAGACCAGGGCCTTATTTAATCAGTGAAACGCCAGAGTTTGTATACGCNATTTTTGGAGCTATGCTAATTGCCAACCTAGGTTTTTTATTTATCGGATTAATTGGTGCTAAATTCTTTTCGTTGGTTGCCTTTATTCCTAAAAAGCTACTTTGGCCTGCAGTTTTTATTTTTTCAATGATTGGTTCATATTCATTTGCGTCATCAATGTTTGACGTTTGGGTTATGTTAGCAGCAGGTCTTGTTGGATATTTTATGGATAGAAACGGATTCTCAGCCGCCCCTCTAGTTATGGGCTTGATCTTGGGTAAATTAGTTGAGGAGAGCTTTTCTCAATCGATGATCATACATGACAACAATTTTTTTGCTCTATTAGAAAGCCCTGTTGTTTTACTATTTTTTGTTCTTACCTTTTTAAGTTTATCTTCTCCATTTTGGGTTAAGTTTTTTACTAAAAAAGCAGTTTCTAAATAAGAAAATTATATGAACAAAATAAACAAATCATCTGTTGCTGAATTTTTTTCTGATTGGGCATGCTCAATCCAAGTCAAAGACATTCCTCAATCTGTGAAAAAAAAATTAAACATCATTGTTATGGACTCAATAGGTCTCATGATTTCAGCCAAGAACGAACCTTATATCAAAAGTTTGGTTGAGGCTCTAGACGAAAAAGGAGATTGTAGCCTTATTGGTCATAATAAGAAAGTTAGTCCTTTTAATGCATCTATTATTAATGGCACAGCTGTTCACGGCGAAGATTTTGATGATACATTTGAAGGTACCCCGGTTCATGTTGGTGCCGTAATGGTTCCAGCAATGTTAGCAGTTGCTCAAGCTAGAAACCTATCTGGTAATGAGTTTCTTAAAGGGCTTGCAATTGGTTCAGAACTTATATGTAGGCTTGCTCTAGTTGCTCCAACAGCAGTACATAGGCAAGGGTTTCATCCCACAGCTATTTTTGGAGCATTTGGAGCATCAATAGGTATATCATCTGCTATAGGAAATTCTAGTAACCAAATGGTTAGCTCGCTTGGTATCGTAGGAAGTATGGCATCAGGCATTATAGAATATTTAGCAGAAGGTACTTCTACAAAACGTCTTCATCCAGGTTGGGCAGCAGGGTGTGGTTGGCAGTCAGCCAACATAGGAAAGTCAGGGTTTGTTGGTCCTAGAACTGTATTTGAAGGTACTCACGGTGTTTTCAATACTTTTGCTAAAGCAACTATTAAACCTGATTTTTCTTATCTCACCAAAGACCTTGGAAGCAGATGGGAATGTGAAAAATTAGCTATTAAACCTTATGCATGCGGAACAATGGCTCAACCTTTTATTGATTGCTCTATTAAATTAAAATCTGAAATAAGTAATGTTGATGAGATAGATAGGATTGTAGCAAGAGTGGGTGAAGGCACAGTACATAGATTATGGGAGCCTCTCGAAGAGAAGCAAAATCCATCTTCTCCTTATGGAGCAAAATTTTCAGTTCCATATTGTATTGCTGTAGGTCTTATTGATGGACAAGCTGGGCTTAAACAATTTACAGAAAAACGGCTACAAGACACATCTTTATTAAACTTAGCATCAAAGGTATCCTATGAAATAAATCCAGATGACGAATATCCTAAGAATTATACTGGAGACATAACTATTTTTAATAAAAATGGAACGACCATTTCTGCCAACCAAAATTGTTTAAGAGGAGGAAAACTTTCTCCTTTAAAAGAAGAAGAAGTTTATAAAAAGTTTGAAGAAAATTTAAAATTTAGCAATGTTAAATCAGATGAGATTACGAAATTATGCGGTAAAATTAATACTATCTTTAATATAAAAAATCTTGAAGACATAGGATAATTTAATTTTTATATAATATTCTTTTACAACCCTTTCCTTTTATTAAATCAATGAATTTTTTCCATTTAGTATTATAATCTGCCCTATTTACTACCCATTCAACATGATCGTTTTTACTTTTGGAAGGGTTTATCTTTATACCCCATAATCCGTCAACTTCATTTGGAACTGCAGAATATCTAACATCGGTTATAATTGTTTTATCTTCCCCAACACCAAGATAGCCTTGTGAAAACCAATTAAATCTTTTTATGTCTTTGTATTGCTGACTATCTTTACTTAGCTTATCAAAATCAAGAAAAGTATTTAATTTTTTAATTGTAGTTCCCTGACAATGTTCTGTTTCTAATAATAACCTTACTGCATCCACATGATAAAAATTGTTTTCTTCATAAATTACTTTCCATAAAAGCAAGTTACCCAAGCTAGGTTTAACTGTTAATTTTGTGTCTCCATGCCCTCTCATCTTTGCTAAATATTTCCCTGCCTCTTCGGCTCTATTTTTTTGAACAACACCCATTCCAAGGAAAAGAAAAATATAAATGATACCTAAAAAAGATATAAATTTATTTTTTCTTAAAATAGCAATGATTATAAGTATTATAATGGGTACAGTTAAAAAAGGGTCTACTACTGAAATATTATTCCATGAAATTCTCTCATCAGAAAAGGGAAATAATAGTTGTGTTCCATAACTAGTACAGCGTCTAATAGGCCATGTGTGGCATAACCGAATAAACAAAATAAATAAGATTGCTTCCAACTTAAATATTTTTTAAAAAATATTCGAGTAAATAAAGTAACAATTAAGGCTCCAATAGGAATAAAAACTAAGGAATGTGTGAATTGCCTATGAAATTCTAATTTTAGAAGCGGATCTGTATTTGATCTAATTAAAACATCGAGATCAGGCGCTAATCCAGCAAGACATCCGAGTATTGAACCTGCGATAAGTTTCTTTTTATTAGATATTGTTTGAGCAAAAATCGCTCCAAATGCACCTTGACTTACAGGATCCAATTTATAAAACCTCTTCTTATAAAGAAATAACTATACTCTAAGATTTCTTGACTGTTTATCATTTTTTCTTTTAACATGTTTATCATATAAAAAGGATAAATAAATTGACAAACAACACATCTAATAATCAAGAATATGACGCAATTATTGTTGGTGCTGGTTTTGCCGGTTTATATCAATTAATTTGTCTTAGGGATCAACTAGGTCTTAATTGTTTGATAATAGAAACTGGAGACGATGTAGGAGGAACGTGGTACTGGAACAGATATCCAGGAGCACGATGTGACACAGAAAGCCATGCCTACTCATATTATTTTTCAGATGAATTATTAAAAGAATGGACGTGGTCAGAGCGTTATCCAGGGCATGCTGAAATAAGAAAATATATTAATTTTGTAGCAAATAAATTTAATCTAAAAAAAGANATTTTATTCAATGAAAAAGTGATTAATGCCAAATTTAATGAAAACTCAAATAANTGGAGTTTAGCTACTAATACTGGAAAACAATTTCAAGCTAAATTTGTAATTGCTGCAGTTGGGTGTTTGTCTAACACCAACATACCTAATATAAAAGGATTAGATAGCTTTGAAGGTAAATATTACCACACTGGAAACTGGCCTAAAACTGGTGTGTCGTTTGTAAATAAAAAAGTTGGACAGATCGGAACCGGGTCTACTGGAATACAGGCCGTTCCAGTAATTGCTGCTGAAGCAAAGCACTTAACCGTATTTCAAAGAACTGCTAATTACAGTATTCCTGCCAGGAATGCACCATTATCAGAAGAGTTTAAAGATCACGTCAAAAAAGATCATAATTATTATAAAGAATTTTTGAAAAGAACACCTAATGGTCACCCATTTGAAATTTCCAGCCGACTAGTTTCTGATGTAAGTACCGAGGAAATGAATCAAATTTATGAAAAAGCTTGGGAAAAAGGTGGATTACAGTTTAGGGCAACATTTAATGATTTAGTTACAAATATTGACGCTAACAAAACAGCATCTGAGTTTATTAAAGGAAAAATTCGTCAAACTGTCACAAATAAAAAGTTTGCTAATATTTTGTCAGATATTGATCATCCTTATGCAGGTAAGCGTCCACCAATTGATAGTCATTACTTTGAGACTTTCAACCGAGACAACATAAATTTAATTGATCTTAGATCCAATCCTATTATGCACATTGATAATGAAGGTATTCAAACTAAAGAAAATCATTTTAATTTGGATATTATTGTTTTTGCCACTGGTTATGATGCAATGACTGGACCGCTATTAAATATGAATATAACTGGCAAACAAAACTTAAAACTTAAGGATTGCTGGAAAGAAGGTCCTCAAACATTTTTAGGCCTACAAATACCTGGTTTCCCAAACTTATTCACTATCACTGGCCCTGGAAGCCCATCAGTATTAACTAATATGCCTATGGCAATTGAACAACATGTAGAGTGGGTAAGAGATTGCATTTCTTACATGAGTAATAAAAATCACTCTTCAATTGAAGCAGACCAAAAATCAGCTGAAAAATGGGGAGATGAAGTGAATGCAGTAGCAAATAAGACTTTATTACCTACTGTAAAACATTCCTGGTATTTAGGTGCTAATATTCCAGGAAAACCGCAAGTTTTTATGCCTTATGCAGGTGGCTTACCTAAATATACCGAAGTCTGTGATGAGATCAAAAATAACAATTACAAAGGTTTTAAGTTAGCATAAGATTTAAGTTTCTGTAGAATTTTGAATTTTATTAATGTTAGTTCTTAGTTTTTTAATTCTTTCTTCTAACAAATTTTTCTTGGGTGGGGTCTTTGAATCCAATTGATCTAAGAGAGCAGATACTTCATTTGCTAATTCATTACTTTGTTTATTTGAGTCCATAAGCCTAATTTGTGTTTTTCTTAT
>JGI20155J14468_10001599_pt1 | contig 17581 bp, 9 predicted proteins | sample COG_05_FD_14468 | JGI IMG/M metagenome (IMG submission 14468) | reverse complement strand
CAAAACCTAACAACGCCACCGCACCGAGCGCAAACGCGGAGACGCGAGAAAAAGGCGAAGATCCAAATCCTTTCCCCGCGGCATCATCATCTCTTTCATCGTCATCATCATTTTCCCCGAGAGTGCTCACGCGTCGTTGCTCCACGTCATCCTCCACCGATCGATAATACTGCGCCCTCATGAGAGTATCGCTTTTCACGATCACAACAACGCGAGAGAGAGAACGAGAGAGACGGTGCTTTAATGCGTAAGTATCCAGAGAGAGAACGAGTGCGTCTCCCCCTTCAAGTGTTTCTAAGGAAGAAAAAAAGAAAGAAAAAATTGGGACATTGGACGTTTAGGGTCTTTGTCTCTGGGTCTCTGGTGTGCGTATATATAAAGAATAATAGTAATAAATAGCATTTAATAAAAACCTCTTTTCTCTCTGTAATAATCTCTCTGACTCTCTCTCGTATTCTCTCTCTCTCTCTCTGTCTCTCTTTGTCTCTCCCGCGTGTGCGTGTGTGTATGTATATGTGTGCGCGCGCAAACCCGCAAACGCGCAAACTCTTATATGGCTAAAATTTTCAAATTTTTCACCGGGGGCGTAAAAGCGCTTTCTACGCCCGCGCGAAAAGAAGAAGACGAACAACCTCGCGGTCGGTGGATCTCCTCGAGGAGAAGGAGAAGAAGAAGGAGAAAGGGTGATGATTTTGGACTTACATGTCCTCTCCCGTCGTTCTCGTTCTCGTTCTTGTTCTCGTTCTCTCTCGTTCATCTCGTCGAGTAAAAAATGTGCTAAAATCCGTTACCGCTGCTCAATGGTGGCCGCGGGAGGATTTCTTGCTCGACACTTGACTCAACAGCGCTAACCGTTCTTTCAAAGCCTCCACTTCCTCTTTATCCGCGCTCGGCGCTCCGGCGTCAAAGTCGTCCGTCGTTTTCGTGACGTCGTGCTTCGCTTCCCCGGGCGGGGGTGGCGCCGTCGGTTTTTTTTCCTTGATCACCGGCAAGTCCGCGACGGTTTCGTGGACGCGTTCTAACGCTTCGGCTTCGCGTTTGGCGATTTTAGCGGCTAATTTTTTCTCCTCTTTTTCCTCCTTGAGTCGTTCTTCTTTCTCTTCCTCGGTTTCGTGCTTCTTGGAGGACTTGGAACCTGACTTTTTCGTCGATGTCGTCGATGTCGTCGTTTCTACGTCTTCCTCCGATTGCAACTCGGATTCACCCATGCTCGCGGTTTTCAAGGAGTTCTTTCTAGACAAGACTGGTCCGTAGTCTTCCTCGCGACCGTGCGATTCGCCCTTGTGCGAGGAACCGTTGTTGTTACTCAAACGCACCGGGGTTTTACCTTTGCGCACGTCCACGGTGCTGACGTAATCGGGCAACCCGTCGCCTTTCTCTTTCATTCGTCGCATACCGTTGGAACTGACTCCCTTGTTTTGGTTATTGTTGTTGTTGTTGTTTTGGTTGTTGTTGTTACCGCTCTCCGCTCTTCGCATTCCGCCTCCGCCGTTGTTGTTGTTGTTGTTGTTGTTATTGTTGTTGTTGTTGCGTCTCGGCTGTTCTTGATTCCCAATCTTTGCCGACGCCGTCTTCAACGTGTGAAAGCAATCGACCGAGTGATCGTCGCAAGTTTTGGTCAAGAACTTCAACGGCGATTGGATCTCAACTCTTGCCACTGCGCTGCTGTCCACCTTGTGCGCCGTCTCAACTTTCCAACCGGCAACTTCCCACCACGCGGCTTCTCTCCCCGGGTACTCCGTGACCGGCATGCCCATAATGTTCACGGAACGATCGCACTTCTCCGTTGGCACCGCGGCTGGATGGTTCTTCGGACCCTCCTTCATCGTCGAACAAATGCCAAACTTCATGTCCGAACTGACTTGACGTATCAAGTTGCGGAACTTCAGTGGCCACTGATCCGGCGATTTCGTTCTCCACTCGTGCGCCTTGGCGTACGCCGCGTCGTTCGTCGCGATGTCCGTCAACTTTTTGGACAATTCCGCGGGAGTAGAGAAGTCTCTCAAATCAATAACTGCATCTTTAGAAGGGATGTATTCCTCCATGCCGTCCCAGCCTATGTAAATCGGAATCGAACCTCTCGATAACGCGTCCCAAATCTTCTCCGTCATGTAGTGCGGGCACTGAATGCCGTTCTCCAACGCGTAGTAAAACATGTATTGCGCTTTGGTTTTTTGCTGGTCGCCAAAGTCACCCAAACGTCCTGGGTCATTCGCCGGTGGCGGAATATTTTGCTCGCATCTCCCCATGCTAAACACTGGAAAGTGTTTGGAAATTTCCACCAACACGTTGATGCGTTCTCTCAACACGCAATCTTTAGACATCCACCCGATGACTGGAATTCTCTTCTCTCTCGGCATAGAAAACAACGAGTAGTCTCTCAATAACTCACCAATAGACGGGCCAAACGGAAACCACAAACTCGATCGATGCGATGAATCCGGATCGCCGTTAAACCAGGCCAAATATTGCATGTTTTTCAACGATTTCTTGGAATATTCCGTATCGCCTCTCAACTCGTAACCGTAATGATCCGGCGACTCGTGCGCGTAATAGAAATCAACCACGTTCGAGTGCAACTTGGCCGGAGGACCGAAGAAGTTCTCCTCCGATCGCGCGGTTTGGTTCCCAACCTTAAAATCGTTCCTCCAAATAAACGCGTACTGGTTAAACACGCGGATATCGCACCCGGTAAAATCGCCGTTTTGAATATCCGTTCTCACCTCTTTAATGCACATGCCGCTTCTAAACAAGGACAAAAAGTTATACGTGTACGAGTTATCCCACTCACCGGGAACGCACATGGTAAACTTCCCCTCTTGCGCGTCATCCCCAGGTACCGGGTGATGATGCCACCCCGACTGCGCTTGCCAGGTCGGATCCACGGATTTAATGATGCCGATGTTCGGCAAATCCTTCTCCGCCGCTTTCAACAGCGGATCGTTTCTTCGATCCGCGTTGCCCGGGAGCCGGGATTGCGTGATGGCGTCGTAGATTTCAACCAAGGATTCGTTCGTTAACGGCTGCATGTATAAAAGTAAAACAAAAAGAGGTATTTAAAAGGTGAGTTTCGAGGGCAAATCGATAAAAAATGTCCACCGTCCGCTCTCCGCGAACGTCGTCGTTTTCTCTCCACATCTCTCTTTTCGGGAGACCTTTTGGGTGTTGATCTCTCCCGTGACCAAAAGCGCTCGTCATCGGAGGATGAAGACGATCGAAAGGAAAACGCATCAAACTCGCGAAAGAAAAGAAAAACTCGAGAAGAACAGATCATCATCTTCCTCGTTCTTCTTCTTTCGATGCGGATGATTCTTTCATCTGAAAGAACACGAAGAAGAAGAGAAAGAAAAACCGCGGCGGCATCACGACCCATCACCCCCCGCGGCAAAAGAGAGAAAAAACGAGAGCTCTGAAACGTCTCAAAGTCGAACGATAAAAACGTACCGCATCGCCTCCGTGTTCGGCCCCGAGCATTTTCTGTTTCACCGTGTGCCCACCGTAGGCGAACAGAACCATCCCGGCGACGCCGAGGGCGAATGATTTCGTCGTGATTCTCGATGCGAAAGAGGAAGATGACGATGAATGATTGGAAGAAGTCGACGCTTCCATCCCGATGGGGATGGACCTTTCAACGTGGTGTTCGGAATCATTTTCTAAGAGCGCGTCGCGCTCGGAGAAAGAAGAAAAAGCCATGCTACGTACGAGCACACGAAAGAAAAGGTGTTTTGCACGCGGCGGCAGTGGTGCAGCTCTTCTCTGTTCGTCTTCTTCTTCTTCTTAGTACTCTCAGTTGTGAGGATGGATTTTTCGTTGTTTTCTTCCCGCGGAATGGTTTGCGACACGTTTAGGGACTCAAATGTCAAGAGGGCGGATTTTTGCGCGAGCGCTTTGTTGTTTACTCTAAAAGTATTCGTACGATTACGGTGCATCGTCGTGAAGAGTAGCATTGTTTGAAAATGTTTATGCGTTTTACTATGCGTAGCGCGTACGTAGAAGAAGGTTTATTATTATTAATGTGTGTATTAACTTACATGTATTAAAACATTTTTCAAGCTCGTTAAAATAAAGTAGTGTGTGCGTAAGTAACGTAAATCATCATCCGCGTCGTAATCTCTCTCTTCTTCTTCTTCTTCTTCTTCTTCTTCAGTTCTTCAACTCTTCCTTTTTTAATTCAACGATCTGCTGGCGTGTAAGCCGGTCGTTTGCGCGCTCGCGTCCCAATCCGGCGGCGGGCAGGACGGGTAAAATTCCAGCAACTGAGAATCGTGACCAAAGTTTTCTACGACGGGCCACCCTTCGTCGGTGCCTAAGTTCGGGGTAAAATCGGAGACTCGAACGGTTTTGTGCGAGCCTTGCGCTTTACCGGCTCGCGCGATTGTGGAGGGAAATGCTTGGGTGGAAGGATTTTCCGTTTTCTCGCCGCCGAAGAGTTTGGACGTCCACTCGTTGATCGAGAGAAGTTTTCTAGTGGTGGATTGGCCTCTTCTCGACGAAGAAGAGGATTTTGATGAGGAGGAGGAGGAGGAGGAATGTCGGCTGGTGGAAGAAGAAGCGCCAGAGTCACCTCTGTGTACCACTCTTTCTTTCTCTGACATGCCAACTTGGGGCGCTTGGTCGTACCCAGGCGTCGGAACTTCCGAGGAATAGCCGTACTTTTGGAAGTCGATGGCGTACGCCGCCTTGAAGTTGTTCACATCTTCATCGGAGATGTGCCCGTTGGTCCAGCACGACGTCACGACCGGCTTGACCGACTGTCCGACTTCCGTGCCTCTGTGAACGACATTCATTTCCGTGTACTCAATTTTGCTGGATACTCTTTCCTTCAAGTATTTCACCAAGTTGTCTTGCATGTTTCCGGTTCTCGGGTCCATGCACTTCTTGTCGACGTCGGAGATCATGCACGTCTCCAACGGGAACACGTATTCCGCGTGTCTGGCGATGATGTACGCCGGCGTGTGGTGCGAGTGGTGCCACGTAACCGCACCTAACATGTCCGCACAAATCGGGAACGCATCTTTCCACACCATCTCCCCGGCGGTTTTCTCCGCCACGCACGCGTTGACTTCGTCCTCCGTCGGCGGAATCTTCGAGTCGCACTCCGCCATGGCGCTGTCGGAATACTCGCCTTCTCTGTAGCACTCGATCAACGGCGAATTCAACACCCATCTCGTGACGGTATGAATCCACTCGGAAAACTCCTCGCAGTTCTTCTCGCTATAGCCCGCGTCCAAGGGAGATTCGTGAAAATATCTCGCCTTGAACCACGCGAATTCAGATTCCGCTCTCGCGTACGGGTTTCTCACCGTGACGAACGAGTTCTTCAAGTGTCTCGTCGCCGGCGGCGAGTGAAAGTCTTCCGATTTTCCCACCACCCAAGCCGGGGCAATTTCAAACGGTCTCGTCAAACCTAAATCTTCCGAGTTGCACGATCCCAACTTACCGCCGACGGCGCCAACCATAGATTCCACCGACGTCCCTCCAGATTTCGGAATGTGAAGAAAGATTGGAAATTCTTGCCCTTCTTTCTTCCCAGCGATGGATTGATCAAAGTTCGTTGGATCGGAATACGTTTCGGTCGGGTACCCGTCCACAGATCCTAACCACGGGAACGAGCGTTTTTGTTGTTCACTGTTGTTCATCTTGCTCATCGTCCCCGCCGTGGCTAAAACTGTCGCGCCCGCCAAGGCGACAAAACCAACCGTCTTCTTCAACGTCGGCAACGAAGAAGAAGAGGAGGAAGACCCATTATTATGGTTTCCGTTGATCAGAGGTTGCTCCTCGCCGACACTGTTCTCGATCATCTTTCTGTGTGTCGTATCTAAATCTCCCTCCAACAAAATGCGCTTTTTAATCCCGCGGCAAAAATCCCTTNGTCTTATAAATCTTCTTCTTTCTTCTTTACGATGTATAAAGTTCCGAGAGAAAGAACGAAAGAAAGAACAAGACCTTTCGTAAACTCTNTGCGTTTCAAACCACCTTTAAAAACTCTCTTTGAGTTACGCAAGTGCGTCTTCAGAGAAAGAAGAATAGAGAGTAGGGAAAAGTTATTTGTGTGGTTGAGTAAAACGAATCGAAAGAAGAGAGTTTTCCCACAAAAACAGTCAAAGAGAGAAGAGGGTGTTGGGTGTCGATTCGACTTTTTCGTCCTCTCGTTTTGAAAAAAGCATTCATTCAGTCAAAGCTGGTGGAGAAAAAGAGCTTCCAAAACGAGAACTCTCAACGAAAAAGAAAGAATGAAAAAAGAGGACGAAAAAGCACGGACAGAAAGCTTCATTTTTCCAAGCAAACAGAAAGAGAGAAAAACAACGTATTCTTACAAAAGAGAGTATAATAAAACTTGTGCTCTCTCAAACGCGCTCTTTCGAAGAAGAAGAAGAAGAGAGAGGTCTTCATTCTCGTCGCGGAATAAAGAAGTTCTTCTCGCATACGCGCGGTTGGGTGTTTTGTGCTCGAGAGAAAGAGAGAGAGAGATTTTGCTTTCGTGGTAGAAAAAAGCTCCCCCATTTCTGAAGCCGCGGCATCATCATCATCATCATCATCAAATCTTCTTTCTATTACGAGCAGCAGCGCGCGCACGTTTAAGAAGAGAAGAGAGAAATAGAGAAGAACGAGTGTATATATATATAATAAGTATGGGTCGATCGCTCAGTAGTAGTTCTCACGAGAACAACAACAACGGACAACACGGCGAGAAATCGTCGCTGTTAAGTAGCAGTGGCCGCGATCGGGATGGAAAAAGGGACGCGCAGCGAACGAATGAAAAAGAAAGCGGAGAGTCGACGTTTCAATACCTCTCGTCCATCTTAGTCTCCGCGCTCGCGTTAACCGGAGCAGTCGTCGGGGTGGTTTCCGTCTGGCAAAGATGCCAAGGCGGGAATTGCATCCCGGAAGGGTTCTTGTTACCCGGAGATCACAGCTGGGACGTGACCACGTTCCAGGACATTTTGGACACCAGAGAAGCACTCTTGCCGGAACAAAAACGAATGCCGACGCACTTGTTCACGTGGACGGAGAAGTACGGGTTTAAATCGTGGACGATTAAAGAAACCGGGACACCGGAAAACGTGGACGATCGATCCTCTGGGGTTGTTCAGTTCTTAAACGCGATCATGCCGAAGGAGTTTCCGGAGAGATTTAAAGCCGGGCAAGCGCCGTTTCACGTGCCGTGGGTGACTTCGGATTTCCCGCAAGTCGAGTGCATCGACTCGGAGAAAGGGTGCCCGAGTTTACCGACGAGAATTTTCTCGTTCGGTACCGTACCGAAGAATAACAAGAGAATGATTGGATTATCGCAAGCGCCGACGTTGCCGTTTACGCCGTGTTTAGCGCACGCGTACGATCCGGTGAAAACGCAGTGCGATTGGTTTTCCACGAAGAATCCGGACCCGAAGCAACCGATGTGCGCGAGCGCGAGGTTGGATTTTAAGAATTACAATTCGGAGAGCGCGGAGAGAAAAGCATTCGATAAGCTGTTGAACAAAGCCGTCTGGAGAGGCTCGGATTGGCACTACTTGGAAGCGTACCCGAAAGTTGGGACGTTGGATGCCAACAGATACGTGCGAATCGCGGGATTGTGCGACAAAGATATCGATACTATTCAAGAGAACATCTTGGATAACCGAGGTCGCTCGGATACGGACGTGAGACACCGCGTGCCGCCGAGATTGCGAGCGGCGATCATTGCGAACAAATATCCGGACAACTACGACATCAAATTTAGCGACAGTAATCCGCGAGCGCCGGCTGAGAATTGCATCGACGATCGAATCCCACTCTTTTCTAGCGGAGACGTGTGGAACGCCTGTCAGTTTGAAAAGTATAAATATTTGGTCGATATCGGAGGCGGCGGCGGGACGTCGTGGAAGTCTACGTTTCGATTCTTGGCCATGCCGGGTGTTTTGTTCCATCACGAAACGATGATGCGTGATTCGTTTTACGATGACATAACCCCGTGGGTGCATTACATTCCGTTGAACGAGGACATGTCGGATTTGCACGAGAAATTTTTGTGGGCGGAGAGCCACCCGGAGGAGGCGTTTAAGATTTCCAAGCAAGCTACGCAGTTTGTGAAGGATTTTATCACTCCGGATGGTCTTAAAGAGCACGCGCGCAAACATTTTGTTCCGGAAATGAAGGATTACATCGAGGGGTACACGGTCGCCAAGGAGGATTACAACTTAACCACCGCGGATATGGTGAATAAGTATTCGGGCGGGACGTTACAAGTCACGCTTTATGAAGGCATTGGACCGGCATACAGCGCTGGACCATAGCAAAGACACGAACGAGAAAGAGAACCATAAAATAAACCGAATCGAAGAAGAATAAAATGTACCACCACAAGATATAGGAGGGAGAGAGAGAGAATCGAAGAGCGATTCACAACACACGTAGTATCCGAGAGACGATTTACTATTATTAGCCATAATCAATAACTTCTATTTAAATTTCTTTAATGTGATTTACATATTACACGATAAAGATTGCTTAATTACCGCTGCTACAGTGTACGACGCAGATACTGCTAGTTACGACTATATACTGCTTTTGGCGTTTTACAAGCTCTATCTATTATTAGTACTTCCGCGGAAGAAAGATCAAGTGGCGAGCTCGCCTCTTTCGATCATTTCGTCTCGCAGCTCTTTGTTCGTATTCCACACCGCCCATCCAACTTCGCTATCTTTCTCCACGTGCACTCTCGGTACTCTCAAGCCGCCCGCGCAAAAGAGCATTTTACGGTTCGTCGGTTCGTCGTGGTCCAAGTCTAAGACGGACGCGTCTCCTTGTTCTCGTTCGATTTCTTCTTTGTCTTCTTCTTTGTCTTCGACGACGACACCCAGACGTCCTCCTCCCTCGCGGTCGGCGGGTAAATCCTCCTCGTCGTACGCCTCTAAAGTCGCCGCCCTGGGAATTTCCACGTTATTGCCACCTAAAAGTTTACGAGTGCTACGTCGACGTTTCACGATGCGTTTCGAGCGTTTCAAGCGCGCTTCTGCGATTTGCTTTTGCGTTTCCTCGAGTTCGATTTCCGCTTGGATCTTAGCGTCGGCGAGTTCGCTGGACATTCGCGTCAGCTTTTCAATTTCCTCGTCTTGTTTTTTCGCCAGCTTGGCTTGCTTTTCGAGTTCTTGCTTTCTCGCCTCGGCTAACGATTTCAATTCGTCTTCTTTCTCGAAGCGATTTTTTTGCGCTTTCTCCCAAGAAGTGGACATCTTTTTCAACGATTTTTCCTCCTCTTCGTCGTGGCCCATTTCAGCCTCTGAAGTAGAAGAAGATGATGATGATGATGATGTCAAAACAGCGCTCTTTTGTTTTCCTCCGGGAAGCTCTTTGCTGTACCCGTACTTTTCAAAATCAACGTCGTAGGCTTTCAAGAAGTTCGAGATCGTCTCTGAAGGCATGTTCCCGTTTCGCCAGCACTGACTCAACGTCGCTTTGTTCAAATCTTTGTTCCCGGAGATGGAATTGACCACTTCTGGGGTAATTTTCGGCGAGAACTTTTCTCGTAAATACGACATCAAGTTTGGTTGCATCACCGCGTCCGTATTGCTCGACTTTGTTCGAACGTCCGTACAAAAACCTTCCTTATCGTCGAAACAATCTTCAATGCTAAACACTCTTTCCGCCGTTCGTCCTAAAACGTATTGCGGCACGTGGTGCGTGTGGTCTTTCCCGATTATCGTGCTCGACCCGTCGCTCTCTATTGGGCCTTTCCCGCCGTTCGCGCGCGATAACGTCTCGTCGCACGCCGCAATGCTCCCTTCGCTATACTTGCCTAGTCGATAACACTCCAATAAATTATTCTTCAAAACAAATTCGCTCGAATCTTTCAACCAGACGCCAAACTTTTCGCAGGACATCCACGACGGTTTTGGTTCATCAAACGTCGCTCGATTTAAAACTTCGTTATAGTAATACACTTTTCCTTCGTTGTTTACGTACGTTTGCCAATTATCTGTCGAGCTTTGCAACAACTCGTACTCTTTCGGGTACTTTCTTAAAAGGTACCAGAAATACTCGCTCTCGGCTCTCGAATACGGATTCCTCACCGTCGTGAATGAATTTTCTAAATACGTCTTCCCTTTTGCCACCTTCGGCGGCGAATGAAAATCTTCCGCTTTTCCTACGTCCCACGCCGGGTGCACTTCGTAAGGCCTCGCGGCTTCGTTCGACGCCCCGTTCGTCTCTCTGCTGTTACAACTTCCAATCCTCGCGCCGACGTTGGCGACCATTGCCTCGACCGAAGTCCCTCCAGCTTTTGGAATGTGAATGAAAATAGGCAACTCTTTCCCTTCTCGTTTACGCAATATGCTCTTATCGATCAAATGTTTCTTCCCGTACACTTGGTCGTGCACGCCGACTAATAGTTCTTCCAACGCTTCTTCCTCTTCTTCTTCTTTTTCTTCTTCTCGTTCCTTCTCCTCTTTTTCCTTTCGTCGACGCTTCTCCTCTTCGCTGCCCTCCTCTTTCTTCTTCTTCGCAGTCGTCGTCGTCAAAGTCCCTCTCGCGTCATCCTCGCCCAAAGATGGCTTTGAGGACGTGGTGGAAATTAGCAACGCGCCGTCGCCGTTAATTTCCATCTCTCCTCCTCTTTTTCTCGTCAAAAACAATCTGGCGTTCTCGAAGAAATGTTTCAACGTTTCCAACTCTCCTTTCTTTCCTTCAATCATCATCATCGGTGAACTCGTTTCCGTCGTCGTCTTTGTTACCGTCATCACAGACACCGCGTAAAACGCGAGGGCGATCAAAACGAGCACCTTCACGCCGACGAGTTTAGATGCAAACGGAAACCAGGACGAGGAGGAGGACGGCGACTTTGACGAATCTTCTTCTTCTTCTCTCGAAATTGAGCCGCGCATCATCATCGTCATCTTTTCGGTCGTCGTTTCCGTCAAAGTCGGAGTATTGGCGTTCAAAAGCGACGCGGTTTCATCATCGACAGGAGTAGTAGTACTCTTCCGCATTTCCTCAAACTGTTCTCTAAATCTCTCTCTTTTGCGTGCGTGTGTATGTGTCCGTTTTTATGCGCGCGCGTCCGCACTCTAGAGTCGTTCGTTGATGCGCTGAGGGAGAGCGATGATGCGATTTTGTGAGGAGAGAGTTTTGCATTTTTTTTGTTTTTTGTCCGCTTTTTCGTTTTTGAAAAAAAAAAATCATCCGCTCGTGCTCCTGCGCCTTTCCTCTGCTTACGTCTTACTATGACTACGCGTAGTGGTATCAAAAGTCATCGTCGTCGTCTTCATCGAAGAATTCCCCTTCGTCGTAATGATAACTGTTGTTATTCTTCTCTGCTTTTTCTTCTTCGTCGTCGAAAACGTCGCTCTTCGCACTACTACTACTACTACTTTTCATTTTGAGTTCCTCTTCGTATCTCTTCGCGTGGCTGTCGCCAAAGATATCTCTCGCTAAAGTTTTCGAGACGTTGCGGTCGTTTTCGTGCGCGAGACCGACGCCTTCGTAGAGTTGACGGAAGATTTTTTTGGACGGGACGACGCCGAGTTGGTTGACGAGTTCTTTGACGATGACGGGCGCTTGCGCGGCGAACGCGCCGGAAGCGGCGGCGCATTTGAAGAGAGCGTCCAACGTGTCCGAGGACAGCGGCGTCGCCGGGTTGTTTTTGACGAATTGGGAGACGCGTTTGCGAGCTTCGGAGATTTGGCGGAGTTCGGCGCACGCCGCGACGCACGCGTTTAACGCGTAAAGGTTTGGACGGATGGGATTTTTGTTGTTGTTGTTCTTGTCGGATGTGCTCTCGTAGACTTCGTCAAAGACGCGCATAGCCTCGTTCGGATCGATTCTCGATAAACTTTGCACGCACGTCGCATAAAATCGATCGTCGGCTATATCACTGCTCGCTTTGAAGTGCTTTTCAAAGAGATCGACGACTTTGTCCGGTTGACGCAATTTACCTCTGGCGAGCGCGAGCGCAGTCAACGATTCCGAGGTGTGCGCCACGCCGTATAAATCCATATCTCTTTCGGCTTCGTCCACGTATTCCCTGGCCTTAACCAGTAACGGGTCGCCGCTGGAGTCGTTCATATCGCTCAAAGCCGTCTGCATCATGTCTTCTCTCTTTTCGCCGTGCATTGGATATGGAAAGTGCGCCAAGACGTCCGAAACTTCGCGTCCTCGTCGCTCGCACGCGAGGAAGAGTTCTAAAAAGGTCACCGCATCGGGCGTGATGTTTGAAGACGCCATAGACTTGTACGCCTTAAATGCCGATTCGACGTCGTTGTTTCTCGATAAAGCGCCGATTAACGCGTTATACGCAACAGCATCCATTTTGACGTGCAAGCTTTGCATTCGAAGTAAAATGTTGGACACGCGTCGTCGACGATCTTGAACCAAACGTAAAGTAGCTCCGTCGCGTTCCATCATGGAAGCGTAGAATTTTCCAGCGAGAACGAGCTCCGTGACAAAAGAAGCCGCATCAGGGACGATGCCAGCGTCCAACATTCGCTCTCGCAATGCTTCTACTCTCGAGAAAGTTGCATCCAATCGATCCTCCAATTCGTCCTCATCTTCGTTCTTGTGGATGTCGTCTTCGATGAATGTTTTCCGGGTAATCTCTTCTTCTTCTTTAACTTCTTCTTCTACTACTTCTTCTTCTTTAACTCCTTCTTTTCGTCCGTCGTGAGAGTGATGATGATATAGAGGGGATAAGAACGCGTTCAATTCCGCGCGCATCAACGCCGTGAACGAATACACGTCGGGTCGCACTTCGTTCGCCGTCATCATCTGAAACGCCTCTTTCGCTCTCGCCACATCCCCTCTGTTTGCGAACATCGTCGAAACGGCATTACACGCCGCGCGAACTTCTTTTTCGTGCGCGCGAATGGCGTATTGCGACGCCAAGTCGAGCACAATCTCCTCGCTTTCTTCTCCAAGGTTCATGAAATCATCCTCGTCCTCGGTGCTAAAACTATTCCTATCCTCGTCGTACGTCGTGGTACTCCCTCCTCCTGTTCCTCCTCCAATCACTCGATGCTGCCTCGCGCTGGCGGTTTCTTTACGCCACGATTTCCACGGATTTCGAGCATCTTTACTGCCATCTCTTCTGCGCGACTTTTGCATCGCGTCGCGTTGTTTTAAAAACTGTGCCGCCGCCAAGCCTCGAGCGCCGGACCACCCGGTGCGATACTTGACGTTGTACCTTTCCGAAAACTTTGCAGTTGGCACGGAATCAGAATACACACGTTTGCCTAACCTCCATAACAAAGTATCCAGCGCATTTTCAGCCATTTCGAGGCTCTTTGCCGATGCCGCGGATTCTTTGCCGCCTTTCTTTGCAAACTTTCTGTTCGCGATTTTACAGTGCGCCGAAACGCGTTCGCTGTGGGCCCACATGGATTTATGCTCGTTTTTAAACATCTGCCAAACTTCCTCGACTTCGCGAGAGGTTCCGTTCGCGCACGTCCCTACCAAACGCAGCTTTGCTTCCAACGCGTCCGCACCGGGCGTTAAGTTTGGTTGGTTCATTTGAAACATCAATACTTCCGTGGCTTGGAAAATCTCTCGACTCGCGTGCTTCGCCGCGTACCTCAACAAAGTGGTGAATAATTTTACCGGCAAAGCCGTCTGCGGTGCCGGTTGATGCATCGTTCGCGCCGCCTCCGTGGTACCATCGTCGTCGTCGGGTAAATCCGCATCTGCATCTTGTTCATCGAAAATCTCGCTCAATTGCACCGCCTCCCCGGGCGCTTTCAAACGCACGTCCCATCCGCTCTCCTCCCCTAACGACGACGAAGGCACGCCCAAACAGTGCATCTGCAACCACTCGAACGCCTCCTTCACCCTCCCACTCCTACAAAACGCCAACAAAATTCCGTGGTGCGTCGTCACGTCTGGCACCACATTATCCGCTACCATCGACTGCACAATCTCCAACGCCGCCTCCGGGTCGCCGCTATCCGCCGCGCAGTGCACCAAAACGTTATACGCGCCTCGCCCGGGATATCGGTGATGTTTCCTCAACGTCTCGAACGTTTCTTGAACCGCTTTCGCATCTTTTCTCCGCCGAAATCGTCGCATGGTCGCGACTAACGCGCGTCGTTTTAAGTCCGGAGGCAAGTGCGAGTCGTCGATGTCTTTAAAAGAAGGCGGCTCTGGTTTCCTCTCATCATCGTCGCCGTCCGCCTGCACCTTTTCGGTGGCGGTCGAAAAGGTCAACCCTTTGCAACATGGACGCAACAACCATCCTCTCGACCACCACCCCCTGAAGGGCTTCTCGCGCGACGAAAACGGGCCGACGCCGCTAAAACTGCTCTTGCACGTTGTGCTGCTTTCTCTTCTCTCTTTTCCTTTATTAGCTCTCTCAAAAAACGTTGTTCTCGTTGTTGTTACGGATCCTTTCGGTTGTTGATGATGATGATGAAATCCCCCGGGGAACGCAGATGACGCCAAAGAGGACGATGAGACGCTCCTCTCTGCTCTCGTATCATCGTTCGTATTCGTATCCTCGTCAAGAAATACACAACAAGACGCGCATCTCTCGAGAACTCCTCCTCCTCCTGTTGTGCCTATTCCTTTTCTTCGAAAACAACGCGTCGATATCGTCGTCGTCGTCGTTAACATCTTTTGTATCTAATACACGAGTAAGTGATGAAATTCTGATACAAAACTCTGAAATTAATACTCGAAAAACGCTTGAATTTCTCTCGGTGTAAAAAAAAAATATCTCCGAGATCAAGATCAATTTTCCGAGGCAAGATGACGACGCTACGTGCCGGGGGCATCGTTTCGGAGAGCATGACTTTGACGAAATCTTCGTCACACCACGTGATCTTCCTCGTCGACGGGTCGTTGCAATCTGTATCGGAGGAAGGCGACGAAAGTTTCAACCAGTTGATTGATTGTGATTCGCATGTGGTGAAAAGGAGAATTGATGTCTTAGTTTCCGTGGCGAAGACTTTAGCCGTCGAAGGGTTTGGATGGAGAGAGGGAAAGGAGGAGGAGGAGTAAAACGCGAGGAGAAGGTTCGGGTGCGTGTTTTACGACGCCTCCTGCTCGAGCGCGAACGCCGATGATGCGCTCGTCGCGAGGAAGAAGCAAAAGACGAAGAAGAGGCGATTGGGGTGTTCCATGCTCGATCTGGAATCTGTCTTTCAATTTTTCGCGTCGTTGAAACATGAGGAGCATCAGACGAATGGTGGTGCGTTTATAACGTTATCGCAAGCGGTATCGCAAGCGGCGTTGATGTTTAAGTCGACAAGAATGGAAGAGTGCGGAAGCCGGGATCTGGTTATTTTGAATGCGACGGAAGGATTACAGAGTTTAAGCGTCGCGGAGGACGTGGTCGAAAAGATGGAAAAGATGAACGTCACGAGGAGTGCGGTGTTTTTCCACGGCGATTACGCGTCGCCATCATCGAGTTGTTTGTGGCCGACGGCTATTGAAGGTTTAGCGAATGCGTCAGGTATCGCCGCTATATGCAATTTGAGACCGCATCAAGACATGTTTTTGCGTCAGTCCGAGAGATGCTTGCGAGCTGAGCTAGAAACTGGTGGCGTTTTACGCGAAATCTCGGACGGAGAGGCAACAAACGGAGAGGCGACGGAGCAAAAACTGATTGAAGCGACGAGACGCGATAAAATACTAGAAAAGAATCGAGTTCAAGAGAACGCGATGTTTCCAACGAAGATGAACGAAGACGACGATAAAAACAAAGAAGAACAAGAACGAGGACAACAGCTCGTTCGACGCGGTGAAAACTGCGCCTCGCAGTTTTCAAAGTTTGACGTTCTCGAAGAAAGACTGAGTGGCCTCAACGCGAGTACGTCTCTGCGAGTGCCTATTCTTATTCTCCCTAAGAGTGATGCAAACCGAGACGAAAAGCAAGAAAGCACTGGGAAAGAAAATCAAGAAACCAATAGCGGCAATACCGAGCCATTCATCCATCACGTGGATGTTGAAGTGGAGAACATTCCTAAAGTGCTCCACGCCATGTTCGAACCGTTGCTCGTTCTCTCCTCTTGTTCTCGAATGCGAAAGGATAAATCGAAAAAAGTTCGGCCTTTACTCGGTACGTCGGGTGACATAATAGTTCGTCAGGAGTATTTCTTAGGCAACAAGCACGAGCCGAAAGTGATAATCGAGTTCAGGAAAAACGAAGGCGGTATCGATCGCATCGCTTCGTTCAATCGAAGCGCATCGAAAGTGGTTTCGTTGATCTGGCCGTTGAAAAACGCCGACGCGCGTGTCTTTTGTATAAAGCACGAACTTGCAAAGTACAAAAAGTTCTTCTATTTCAACAGAGAGAGCGGGGAGTCGTACGCGGAACGCGTGTCTCAGTTTCGAGCGATACTCGAGAACCCGCCCTCCCTCGAGGAGCTTTCTGGCATCGAATCGTCGAAGACGCTGCGGGACATGGCATTAGCCGCGCCAAGTTTGTTGGGTCTAATGTGCAATCCACCGGTTTCCCAACCGGCATCGTCGTCGTCGTTTGAACCTCCTCCTCCTCCTATTCAAGCGTCCGAGTCGTCGCCGACTGCTTCAACTTTCACTTTAGAAAAATACAGACAACTCGAACTCGAACAAAAAGAGCGCCGACGAAAAATCCGAGCGGCTTTGACGAAGCAGAAGAACAAGAATACTGTGGAAACGGAGAATAAAGTAGAAAAGGAGGAAGAAACTCCGCAACGGCAAGTCATAACCAATAGACTCCAAGCCTTGCGAGACGAGCTCGAGCTTCGATTAAACGAAGCCGAAACGGCCCAGAAGACGGCGAGCGCGAAGACCGAAAGGACGAGCCAACCGGATGAAGAGCAAGAAAAAGAGAAGGTAGTGAGCGAAGAGCGAAATACAGATGATAAAGGCGAACCCAAAGACAGACAAAGCAAGAAAGTAAACAAAACAAACTTGCTCTCTTTCTTCGCGTGAGACGAGACGACGATACGCGTACAACGTTTTCTCAACATATCGAAACGCCACACGCGTCCGTTATATATATTCCGATTACAACAAAACCCATACATATCGAATCAATCAAATCAATCGAATCAATTTCAATGACTCCCTTCTAAACTATAAAACCTCAGTCCGCAATACTTGCATTTCGCCGGATTCTCCACGCTCGTATCCGCCAAGGTGTAAAAAGTCGCCGGCGCACCGAGCGCGGCGCCTTCCCCGAACCTCTCCTTACACGCGCCAGGAGAGTGGCAGTTCACTTTACTCGCGTTCACGCCAATCGGTGGAACTTCGTTGATCCAATCGATCGGCGCTTTCGACGCGTCCGAATCCAGCCATTTCTTCGTATGTGGGGTATCCTCGGGGAGGTAGGCAGGGCGTTTCGATTGGACCGGTTGGTGCGGTTTCCAATTCGCGTCCACGCCTTGTCCTTGTCCTCCGTTCGACAAAGAGGACATTTCTCGTTTTCCTTCCGCACGCCGAGAACTCTCCGTTTTCCTCTTTATCGTCGAAGAAGAAGAAGAAGAACAAGAAGACGTGGACGCGAACGCGGAGGAAGAGGATCTGATGTCGATGATGATGCCGCTGCTCGTGCCGCTGCTTCTCTCGCGCAAAAAAAGAGTTCGATCGACGGCACTTTTCACCACCGAGGAGAGTACTTTTGATCTGCTCATGA
>JGI20155J14468_10001598_pt1 | contig 17584 bp, 24 predicted proteins | sample COG_05_FD_14468 | JGI IMG/M metagenome (IMG submission 14468) | reverse complement strand
TTTAACAGAATAATTATGATCATATTTTTATTGATAAATTATACTTTAGTGATCATATTTATAAATTAATGTAAGTTTAACAGAATAATTATGATCATATTGAATATTAAATTTATCAGAAAATAATTACAAATGATCGATGCAAAATTTTATCAATAATAAATGAAAATAGTTTTGAATAGAGTTCATAAAAAAGTTAAAAATTAAAAGTTAAAAATTAGAAATTAAAATTAAAATTAGAAATTAAAAATTATAATATGATAAAAAATGTATTTTATTAAAAATATTATAAATAAGATGTTTAAAGTTATATAAAAAAGTAAATTAAATAATATTAAATAATAATGAATATAAGTCCATTTATAAAAAATTCTGTTGTTATAGGTGAATATTCAATAAAAGAAATATATGATGAAAATGATAAAATAGAAAAAATATGGAATATAAAAAGTGATAAAAAACGTATATTATTTTGTGGAACATATCCGATAGGAACAACGAATGGTTATTCAAAAATAACATATTATTTATCAAAATATTTGGGTTTATATGAAGATATAGATTTATCTATCTGGGGTTTTCAAAATTATAAACAAACAAGTCAAAATATAAGAACAGAAATTCCAAAAAGTGTAAAAATATTAGATCCATTACAAATAGAAAAAGATAATAATCATAAAGGAAGTGGTTTTGGTGAAAGATTTATAGGAGAACATTTAAAAAATAATGCATATGATATAGTAATAGTATTTAATGATAGTATGATAACATCAGCATTAACAGCAAATATAATAAATGAAATGCATAAATATAAGAATAAGTTTAAATTAATATCTTATATGGATCAGGTGTATATGTATCAAAAACCGGATTATATAAAATTATTAAATGATTATTATGATGGAATAATAGCATTTACGGATCATTGGAGAGATATAGCGTATAAAATAGGAATAAAAAAGGATAAACCAATATATGTATTTAATCATGGTTTTGATGATAAATTATATTTCCCAGTACCAAAAGAATATTGTAGAAAGTATTTTGATATAGATAATGATACATTTATAATAGGTTCTTCAAATAGGAATCAACCAAGAAAGGGATGGGATATAGCAATAATAAGTTGGGCAAAATTTGTAAAATTACATTATGATATAAATGTAAAAAATAAAGAAGTAAAATATAAAAAAAATAAATATACAAAACGTAATATAAAATTTATGATAGGAACAAGTAATGAAGGATATTGGAATTTATTACAATTATTAGCACATGAATGTAAATTAATAGATTTAGATTATAATTATGCAAAAGAAACATTATGGTTTATTGAAAATCCACAACAAGCATCAGATAGAGATATAAATATATTTATGAGTTGTATAGATGTAAATTTTGCACCAGTTCATGCAGAAGGGTGGGGTTTAACATGTAGTGAAAGTTTAGGTGTAGGAACAGTTCAAGTAGCAGCAAATGTAGGTGGTCATAAAGAATTTATGGATAATACAATGTCAACATTAATAAATCCAAAAATGTATAAATATGGAGAAATAAATGATAAAATGAAAGGTATAGGATCAATAGATGAATTATGTTATCCAGAAGATTTTGTAAATGCATTATGGGAATATTATTCAAATCCTGTTTTATTAAAAAAACATGGTGAAATAGGAAGAAAACATATTTTAAAAAAATATAAATGGGAAAAAGTAGTAAAAGATTTTAAAGAAAATGTTTTAAATAAATTATAAGAATGATATATTATAAATATTTAATAATTCATTTTGTTCTTGAATTGTAATATTATTTTTAATATTAAAATAATTAGTAAGTTGTAAAGGTGTTTGTGATTTATTAATAATATTAGCAAAATGTAAAGATATATAATTTAATAATAATTGAATATCTAAATAATTAGCTGTATTAAATAATTCAAATAATAAAGAATTATTAATATTATTAAAAAAATTATAATTCCATGATTGAATATCATTTTTATTTTGACAAAAATAATGAAAATTCAAAAATTCAAAAATTTTATTTAATTTAATATAAGAACACGAATAATGTTTTAAATGAATAATTTTATTAGTATTATTTTCAATTAAATTATAAATAAATGAAGAATATTTAATAATATTAATATGAATAGATATATTAAAATTATCAGATGTAATAATATTATATAGCATTATTATTTTTTTTAGATAAAAAAATGTAAATTTTATCTTTAGTAGATAATTTATTATTAATATTTATAATTTTATAAATATCATTATTTATAAAATTAGATAAAAGATATGTATTTTCATTTTTATATTTATTATTAAATATATCTATATAATTTTTAATTTTAAAAAAATCTTTATATGAAAAATTAATAATTTTATATAAAAAAATTAAATCATAATAAATATCAAAAAAATATATAAAATAATGATGATATAAATATTTATTATATAGAGTGTATAGATGTTTATTAATAGAAAAATCTAAAGTTAATTCGGGTAATATTTTAAAATTATGAAAAATAATATTAAATTTAGTAATAATATTAGTTGTATTAATTTTTTTAATACAATTTGTATGTATAATAATAAATTTATTATTAAAAAAGGAAAGAAAATATTTAGAATTAGAGTTATGTTTATTACATATATAGCAAGTATGAAAAGTATTATGTTGTAAATTGTTGGTTAATAAGAAATAATTCATTTAATTAATAATAAATGATGAATCATTTTTTCTATAATGAAATAAATGTCAGTAACAATATCAGAATTATATAATTTAAAAAAAGAAAAAGAAAATAATCAAAAAGAAACATATAATAAAATATCAGAATTATGTGTAAAAAAAATAAAAAGAGTAGCATATGCGGGTGGATATAATACATTTTATGCAATACCTGGAATATTAATAGGATTACCATTATATGATACAAATGAATGTATAAAATATATAATAAAAATGTTAAAAAAAGGTGGTTTTTTAATTCAAAGATTACCAGAAAATAATAATAATATAATATATATAAGTTGGGATCCAAATGATGTATCATCAATAAAAAGTTCAAAAAAAGTATTAAATTATAATTAATCAAATCTAATAATATTTTTTTCTTTTTTAATAGTTTCAATATTTTTTTTTTTATAACTTTTATTTTTAGAATTAGATGACATGTCATTAGTAATATCATGGTGATTATTGACAACAAAATAGTAAATATTATGTTTAAAGAACCATTTAAAAAAGTTAAGTTGTCCTAAAGTGGTTTCGATAGTTAAATTTTCATTAATAATATATGAAATACGTTCATGTCTTCTAAAAGGATCAAAATATTTTTTAGAAAAGCTTTTTAATTGTGCTCTATAATCAGAATATAAATTAAATTTTTTTAATTTATAAGCATTATCATAATTAGAAGGTATTTTTTTATATATAATATTAGATTTAGTATCTATCCAATATTGTATATTATTAGATTTAGAATAATGTGTAACCAACCAATCAATTAATCTTAAAGATATTTTAGAATTACCATTTAATATATCAATAAAAATATTTAAATAATTTCGGTTGCTATTATAATAATTAGTAATAGATCGTAATAAAAGTGATTTTCCATCATTAAGTTGATTTTGCATTGAATAAGTTATAACACATATATAATAAAATATAAAAGTTCTTTATATATTTTTAAAAAAAAAAATTAAAAAATTATTGATCTTTCCAATAAGGTTGAGATCCAATTTCAAGATCTTTTCTATTAGTGTCAGGACCAATAGTAGATATCATCCATGGACTAACAGGTTGTTGTGGATTAGGTGGTTCAGATCTTAATTGTAAATTAGCATTTCTTAAAGAATTACTTACAGAATTAACACCAATAGTCCAACCCGCAGTTAATAAATTAGGATCATTAATAGATCCTCCAGTAGAAGGATTCATATTAGCCCATTTAGAATCAGTAGCATCATTGGGTAATAAATCTTTAGCAGTTAAAGAAGATTTTGGAAAACAACTAACATCATTTGTTGTTTCATTTTGAATTGTTGATTCAACATTAGTAAAATTAGAGTCCATGCTATCAATTCCTTCATATTTATTATCATTGGTATTATTTGTTACATTATTCTGTTCATTATAAAGATCTGCAGGTGATTGTCCATTTTCAAAATTTTCATATTTTAAAATATTACATTTACTATTATATGCTTGAAATAACAGTATAAGTAATAATAAAAGTATTAATAATGAAAAATAAAGAACTAAGTTATTATTCTTTGACATATTATGTTTTATCTCTTATAAGATAAAAACTTTTTGATAAATTATCAAAATCTTTATTTTTATAAAAAGTTAAAATATTATTTTGAATTAAATTAAGATAATCAATTTTTTTCTTAATAATATCAGAAAGTTGTTGATATTTAATATCAATATCATTATCTTCTATAAAGTTACCAATATATGGAATATATTCAATATTTTCTAATAACCATCTAATATAAAATACATTTTTTTTTATATAAATACCAATCATTTTAATTGAAATATTTTTAATATGAGTATATTTATGAATATTTTTAATAATATCTTTAATATTATTATGTTTAAATCCATCAATTTTAATATTATAAGTATTAGAAACAATAATATCTAATATATTATTTTGTGGATCATATGTAGGAATATATTTATCAATAATTTTATCTTGTGACATAGCATTAGAAAACCATTTAGAATTATTATTAATAACAATATCTTTAATTTCTTGTTCAATATTATATAATTTAAGTTTATCATTAGAATCATTAATTTTAATATTTAAAATAAATTTATCATTATCATAAATATTATTATTATTATTAATATCAATATTAGTTAAATTTAATATAAAAGGTTGTTTAGGTGTTGATATATATGTATTATTAGTTTTAATAACTGTGTTAAAGTCAATCATATTATTATATTAAATAGGTTAAGAAATTAATGGTAGAAACGCATAAAAAAAAATTATATACAGATATAATAATAGATTTTATAAAAAAAGAATTATTAGAAAGTGATTTTAAAGAAACAATACAAATTCAATTATTATATATTTTAATACCAATAATATTAATAATAGCAATATTAAATTTTTTTACAACATTATTTGCATTTTTTATAATAACTTATATAAATGGAAAAAATTAATTAAAATTATTTATAATAATATTATTATATTTATATATATTTTTAACACTTTTAGTAACAGTAACTTCACTAACTCCACATATATTAGCAATATATCTTTTAGTAATATCAATATTATTATGTTGTGTATAATAAGATATTATACCAGCAGCAGTGCTTGTAGGTGAATTATCACTAATAATATCGTTTTTTTCTAAAAAATCCGTTAATTTAATACATTTATCAATTTGTGATTTAGATAAATTAAGTTTAGAACCAAATCTTGATATATAATCTTGAGGTGAAGTAGATGATACATTCATTGGATTTAATTTTTGAAATCGAGAATTACCTTTAGTTAAAATTAAAGAACTAATACCAAACATATTAGATATTTCTTTGATACTTCTGGGAGTTTTATTAATAATACAAGCATAATATACACATGAAGCAATTAATCCTTCATTATTATTACCTCTTGATATTTTCATACTTGATACTTTTTTATACATAATTTTAGCATCATATAATATTTTACCAGAAATTCCAGTATTATTAGTATTATTAGAAAATTTTTCAAATACATTTAATAATTTACGTTCATTATATGGCATACTTGTCCATGTTTGTAATTTTCTTACACAATGTAATTCTTTAGTATCTTTAGAACCTCTACCAACAATAGATCCTAAACTTGATTTTGGTAATAAATTATTTGTAGGTAATCCACATCTTGATGGATCTTGACTTTTATTATCATCACCATTATAATATCTCCATTCAGCAGAAGAATCTATTACATTATCAATTATATTAAAACATATTTTACATGTAAATAAATTATCATCTTTTATTATATTTATTGATCCACAATAACATTTAATTGTTTCTTCTATTTTTAATTTATTTACATTTTCCATTAAATCCCATAATGTATCTTCAAAATTAAAAGAATCATTCATTTATTAATTAATAAAAATTACATTAGGTTTATATCATTTTTTTATTAAACAAAATTTATTGTTTCTAATAAATTATTAATTAATTCAATTGGAATATAATTAAAATCTATTAATTTCATATTTTTTTCATATTCTTCATTTAAATTATTTAATTGTAACCAATCATTTAAATTATTATTTTTAAAAATTTCTTTTATATCATTTTTATTAATTTTACCAATTTTTTTTATATTATCAACTTTATCTCCTAATAATATTTTACTAATTAAATAATTATTAATTGATATTTCTTTATTTCTTAATATTATATTTTTAAAATTCATATTAACAATTTCTGTATAATCATCAAATAATTGTATATAATCATTATCATTTGTTATTATTATTATTTTTTTATTATTATAATTTCTAATATTTTTATGAATAATAGCAACAACATCATCAGCTTCTAATTTATTAGAATAAATCATTGAAATAGAAATATTAAATTTATTTATAAATATATCAAATATCTTTTTATTAAATTGATCACTTTGAACTCTACCTGATTTATAATCTGTATATAAATCATTTCTCCATATATTTTGTCTCGGACAATCTAAACAAAAATATATATTATCAATAATAGTTTTATATTTTTTTATTATTTTTTTTATATCATTATTAAAATGTTTTTTAATTGCTTCCAAAAATATATCATTATTTTCTATATCTACCGGATCTATTTCTATATCTTTAAATTTAAACCATTTTTTTGTTGCAAAATATCTATGAAATATATAATAACTACAATCAATTAAAATAATAGGATAATTATTATTAATATCAATAGTCCACATCTTTATTAAATTTATAATTAAATATCATTTTTATATATATAAAAAATGATAAAAAAAGAATATAATTTTTAATGACAAAAAAGTTATTAATATTTAATAATGAATTAAATAAATATTTTTTAAAAAATATAAATATAAATAAATCAGATATAATAACTATTTATAAAAAATCATTATTATCTAATAGTAACTATTTTGAAGATAAATTAAATATAATCATGTATAATAATAATAATAATAATGATAAAATTAAAGAATTAATATTAAATTTATATAATGAAATATGGAAAAATAATTCAATTTTATTTTATAAAAAAATAAAACCAATAAATATATTAATAGAATAATAAATGAATATTGGATATATAATAGGAATAACTTATATAATATGTTTTTTAATTTTATTATTAAATTTAATTATATTAATTTTTTTATTAATAGCTGATACAAAATTAAAATATCAAATTGGAATATTTGGACCAGTATTTACAATTATATCAAATATAATTTCAATATTATCAAAAATAGCTGTATTTTTCATTACAGCAATAACTATAATAATAATATTTTGTTGGTTTATATATTTATTTATATTAATTTTAGTAAGAATATTACAAAAATCAAAAATATTTGCATGGTTAGGATGTAAACTATATAAAGGTGTAATGCAATTACCATTAATGTCTGATTTTAAAAAATTAGGATTTTTTGCTATGTTAGATAGATTAGTAAATGGTAAAAATTTAATAAAACCAATGTCTAATTTTATTTATTTAAATATTATGGAACCAACAATTGAAAAATATCCAAAATTAAAAAATAAAATTAAAAATTCAATGTATTTTCCAAATGATATATTAAAAATAGAAAAAGAATGTAATGAAAATTTAGAAAATGAAAATAATAATGAAAATATAAATGAAATTAATAAAATTAATAATACTAAAAAAATTGATTTTGAACAATGTAAAAGATCAAAATATATTAATATAACACCAGATATGAATAGTTTTCAAATAGAATATATCAAATTACAAAATCAATTTATTGATGCACAATGTGAAATTTTAAATAGTATTAAATAAAGAAATGATACCTGAAAATTATGAATTTATAAATTTTTATGAATTTTTATATATATTTTTAGTAACTATATTTACAATAATATTAATATTAACAATAATATGGCATAATAATTATAAAATAGGTATAAATAAAAATACATGTAATAATAAAAATATTTCTTCAAAAGATTTAAAAGTTTTAGTTAAATCAAAAGATATAGATGATGATAAAAAAATAAGAAATTTATATTCTATAGAATATAAAAATTATAAAAAAGAAGGTAAAGAACCATATATAAAATGTGAATGTCCAATAGGTGATACAATAAATAAATTTACCGAAATACCAATTTACCATAATAGTAAAACTTATAAAAAAGAATTAATTTGTAATTGTGATTCAAATTATCATAATAATAAAGAAAGTTTATATTATTATGGAAATAATGGATTAAAAAGATATATGAAAAATCAAAAAGAAATAAAAATTTTTGAATTTGATGATTAAAGTATATCAATATTACTAAAAACTGATTTTAGATTATTTTCTAAATAATTTCTTTTTTCATTATTTAATTCAGGATAATCAATTATAAATTCTATAAATAATGAACCTTTTTTATCATTATGCATAATAGGCATTCCTCTATTTTTAATTTCATATTTTTTATTAGGATGAACAATATTAAATTGATTAGTATTAAATTCAAAAAAATCAACATCAAATAAACTATATTTAATATTAGCACCAATAATAGAATCTAAAAAAGAAATATTAATTTTACTATGTAAATTATTACCATCTCTTATAAAAGTATCATTTTTATCAATTTCAATATTAAAAATTAAATTACCAGGTTTAATATTTTTTAATTTAGGTTGTTCTCCGCATTCATTAATAGTAATTTTATGTCCATTTGTAACACCTTTAGGTATATTTAAAGTTATATTTTTTTCTTCTTCATAAACTGCATCTTTTGTTTCAATAAAACCACTTGTTTTACATTTATTACAAGGTGCTTCAAAAATTTGTGTAAAAACCCCCATATGTTGAACATTTTTAATTCTACCAATACCATTACAATCGTCACATTCTTTAATTTTATCAAAATGAAAAGCTTTTAATTTAATTTTTAAATTTTTAATAGTTCCAGTATAAGCATCTTTTAATGAAATTTTATAATTTTTAATAATATCAGAACATGAATGTTGTTTTTTTTGATTTCCACCATTCATTCTTTGACCAAACATGTGTGCAAAAATATCAGCATGATTATTATTTCTACCTCTAAATTGATTTCCACCATTATCATATTCTTGTTTTTTTTTTTGATCACTTAATACATCATAAGCATTAGATATTTCTTGAAATTTTTTTTCATCACCTCCTTTATCAGGATGATTTTGTATAGCTAATTGTTTATAAGCTTTTTTAATTTCATCATGTGTTGCATTTTTTTTAAGACCTAATGTATCATATAAATTTGTCATTATATAATATTTTATTTATTATAATCTTTATATATATTAATTATATAATAAATTTGTTACTTTATTATAATGTTCCTCAATTTTATTATCCCTATCTATTATTCTTTTTAATCTCATTTTTTCATAATTTTGTTCTATATTTTCAATTTTAGATTTTCTTTTTAATTCTTTTTCAGTAAATTGTTTATTTAAATATTTATCACTATATTGTTGATATTCTTTTAAATTTCTAAATGTTTTTTTATTTTTATCAATATTAGGTATTCTTTCTTCATTAAATGCAATATTAAAATCAGTATATTGTAAAGAATTATTACTTGTTTTTCCACTATAATCAGTAGTTTTAGCTCCAATTTCACTATGTATTATATTTCTACAAGATGGTAAAGCTTCAGGTTCTTTATATTTAATAACATTAGTTGTAGGAATTTTTTTTTCAAAAGTTTCATTAAAAATATTATTTTTAACTTTAGTTTTTCCAAAAATATTTTTAATATTAAAATCTTCTCTATGTTTAGTAGATTTAACCATAGTATCACCATAACCAAATTCGATATCTTCCTCAATATATTTATTATCATCAAACACTTTATTAAATTTTTGATTAAAATCTTGTTGATTTTCTGATATATTATTAAATCCATATCTTGAAGGAATATTATCTTTAAATTGTTTTTTTAAATCAAAATGTGATCTATTATCATCTTTTTGTTTCAATTCCAATGCTAATTTTTGAAATTGTTGTGTAATATGATTAAATAAATTTTCATCACCTCCTTTATCGGGATGATTTCTTATTGCTAATTTTTTATAATTAGATTTTAATTCATCCCATGTAAAATTATCTTTTTTTAAATTAAATAATTTATAAGTATCCATTTAAATTTTATATAATATCTTTTTCTTTAAAATAAATTATCTTTATTTTTAATTCTTCTAACATTTCTTTTGAAGCTAAAAATGATCTTTTATTTTTAATACTTAAAGTATTCCAATCAGGTTGAATAGTAACAATAGTTTTAATACCAGCTTGAATTAAATTTAATGTGCAATTATTACACGGAAATCGATTACATACTAATATACTATCTTTAATATTAACATTACTTCTTGCAGCATGAACAATTGCATTAGTTTCAGCATGTAAAACATATAAATCTTTATTTTTTTTTAACCATCTTTTTTTAGTTTCTTTTAATCCAGTTGGTAATCCATTATAACCACAACTTAATTGTATTAAAGTTTTATTTTCTAATATTATAGCACCAACTTTTCTTTTAGGATCTTTAGAAAATAAATTAGCTTTAAAATTAGCTTCTTTTAAAAATTTTAATGCTTTTTTTCTATTTATAACCATTATTATTTTATAAAATAATATTTCATTTTTATTTTATATATATTTAATTACATACGTCTTGGTAAAGGTAAATCATATATATTTTCTATATATATATTTATTTTTAATATAATATTATTAAAAATATTATAAATATATTTAATAAACATCATTTTATCCAATAATTTATTTTATTTATATCATTTTTATATAAAGACGATTTAAAATCAATATATAATTAAAAATTTTGAATAATATCTAAATGTTTTAACCAATAATTAATTGATTTAGAATCATGTTTAAATATAGAATGTAATAATTTATATAAAAAATCTTCAAATGAAGAATTAGTAAAAACTCCTTATAATTATATAAAGTAATATTAAAAAATAATAATTAAATGTTTATAATATTAGAAGCAGGTTTAGGAAATCAATTATTTCAAATATTTGCAGGATTATCAAAATGTTTAGATAATAAAGAAAATTTATATATATATGAAAAAATAATAAATCCACATGGAAATAATTTACCATATTGGAATACATTATTAATAAATTTAAAACCAATGTTAGTTAATTATTTACCACATAATAATATTTATAAAGAACCAAGTTTTGAATATAAACCTATACCAAATGAAAATATAATTAAAGGATTTTTCCAATCACCAAAATATTTTGAACATAATTGGGATAAATTAAAAAATTACTTAACATTTACAAAAGATATACCAATACAGACAAAAACGATTTCAATACATTTTCGTATTGGTGATTATCTTAATTTTAAAAAAAACGGAGATCGTCATCCAATTTTAACAGAAGAATATTATTTAAATGCTATAAAACATTTTGATAATAGTTACAATTATATATTATTTGTAGAAAAAGATAGTATTGATGAAATGAATAAAAGATATCCAAATTTATTAAAAAAAATAAATTATAAAATAGCAAATAATATTAATAATATTGAAACAGATATAGATGAATTACAATTAATGTCAAAATGCGAACATAATATAATAGCAAATTCGTCATTTAGTTGGTGGGGTGCTTATTTAAATGAAAATATTAATAAAAAAGTAATATATTCTTCAGTTTGGTTTTCAGGAAATTTAAGTAATACAAATACAAAAGACTTATTTAAAGATAATTGGATAAAGATATAACTTAAATAAAAATTGTTAATTAATGATTTACATTATTGAAACTTTTTTTAGGATTTAAAAAACAATATTGGTTTATTTGATTATACTGTTTTTTTATTTAAATAAGGATGATTTCTATTTATATATTGAGTACCATATGTATCTAGTAAATATTTGATACTTGGTTCTTTATCAAGAACTCTTGCGATAACTGGTCCATATTGAACAATCGAAGAATTATTCATATTTGACTTTGACATGTGTGCTTCAATATATGATACATTTTGTTCCCAACCATCTTTTCCATTTACTATATATGTAATATCAATACCACCTAAATCTTTATATTTTTTTAAGTTATTTAAATCATCCTCAAAATATAACAATTTATATAATTTTGATTTGTTTATGTGTTTTATTAAAAACATTTTTTGATCATTAATTTTAATAGTTTTATATATCCAATATTTATCCCATATTTGCTGTTCTTTTTCATTGATATTATTCCAAATATTATTGATAAATTCTATACCTTTATCAGTTGTTAAAAGAACATCAAAATCATCATCCCATAATATTTGATTATTTTGTCTGTAATATCCTAGTAAATTACCACAATATATGGTATATGGTATATTATTATCTTCTAACCAATTATGTAAAACTTCAAATAAATTGAATAATTTTGTCATATAATTAATATGATTATCTGAAAACAATTCAAATTCTTGATGATGTGTTTTTATATTTTTTGGATATTCAATACCATCAACAATATAATTATTATTAAATTCTTTTTGAGTTAACTTAAGATTATCATAATATTCTTTGATTTTATTTGACATTTATATATATATACAAATTTAAATCTTTATATATAATTTAACATTCAGGATATTTAGTTTTTGGATTACAAATGCGACCTTCAATATCACTATAATCACCTATTTGATGTATTACTTTATCAAGTGGTTTATTAAAAGTATATACTTTTTTATCATCAGTATTACCTTGAAATATTTTCCACGATTCATCAATTCTTCCATTAAATATATCACCCATAATTAATTTTGGAGTTGATTGTTCTAAATGTTTAATATATATATCAAAAAAATTATTTGAAATAATATATCCTCCTGTACAAAAACTATCACCTAATTTATAAATTTCACTTATATTAGTTTCATATGATTGCCATGGATGCATATTATTACCATTTGTGTCAAATACTAATAAATTATAATCTTTAATATTTTCAAAAAATTTACTTAAAATTCTATAAAAACGTTCTTTATCCCAATTAAATATTATATCATCTTCTAATATTAAAATATTTTTATAATTATTTTGTTTTGCTAATTTAACTATATTAAGATGAGATAATGAACATCCAATACCTCCTTTATTTCTAAAACAATTATTTACATAATAACCATCATATTTTATAGCATTAAATCTTTCAGTAATTTTTAAATTAGGATCTAAATATTCTTTAATTTGTTTTTCAATATGTTCTTTTCTATCTTTTCTTTTTTCAAGATTAATATAATATATTTTATCAACAAAATTTTCAATCATTTAAATTAAAATATAGTTTTAATTTTTAAATATATTTATTATTATGAAAATTATAATTAATTTGTTTTTTTATATCTGAATCAATTTTATCAATATTATAATTAGGTGTATATCTTTCATCATTTTCATTTGAATTATAATGTAAAAATAAAATATCATTAGTTTCTTTAACTTTTTTATTATTGTTTAAAATACACCAATGAATATCAATATGATTACAATCTTTAATTTTAATAATATTTTTTTGAGCAGCATCTCTTGTTTCTTTAATTCCTTTACAAATATTTATACAAGGTTCATTTAAATTTGAAAATCTTGTTAACATATTATGACATTTCATTTTAATACAACTAAAATCTGTATTTTCAAAATCATCTAAATATAATTTAATATTTTTTTTATTATTAATTACAATATATTCATCCATGTCAATAATTGCACACCAATCTATATTATTTTGTTTTAATAATTGTAAACAACTAAAATGTGCTTTTCTTTGTTCATGTAATACAATTCCTTCTTTATTTTTTGGAGACCATTCAATAAAAAAAACTTTATTTTTATATTTTTCTTGAATTTTTTGTAATTTTATTTGAATTTGATTATCTGTAAGTTTAACTATTTCATCATAATTTATCTTATATTTATTAATTTTATTAGCTATAAATTGATTTTTTAAATTATGTTCTCCTCCAGTTTTTTGGACTTTTGAATTATCATATAAAAAAAATAAATTAAATCCTAAAAGCATATGATAATCAATCCATTGTTCTAAAAATAATATATTTTCTTTTGCTATAAAAACTGTGTGAATTGCATATTTTTTTTCAGACATTTTTAATAATAATATTAATAATAATATTTTATATATAAATATAAAAATATAAAAATATAAAATGTCAATACATTTTATATCTTACGGTGATCAAAAATTTAAAGATTCAAGAGAACGTATATGTAAAGAAGCTGAAAATACTGGATGGTTTTCAACTATAACATGTTATACTAATAATGATTATAGTTTAGATTTTTATAATAAAAATAAAGAAATTTTAAATTTAAAACTTGGTGAAAAAGGTGGTGGATTTATGATATGGAAACCATATTTTGTAAAAAAAAAATTAGATGAAATTGATTTTAAAGATTTTTTGATTTATCTTGATGCTGGTTCAACAATAAATAATAATGGAAAAAAAAGATTTGAAGAATACTTAAATATTGTTTCAGAAAATGAAACTGGTATTTTAAGTTTTAAATATACAAATGATTATTTTCTTGAAAAAAAATGGACAATTAATGAAATATTTTATTACTTTAATGTTGAAAATAATAATGAAATTATAGATACTTATCAAATATTAAGTGGTCTTCAAATTATTCAAAAAAAACAAAAATCAATTGAAATTATTAATAAATGGTATGAAACAGTTAAAATTAATCCATATTTATTCACAAATTATTATAATAAAAATCAAAATAAGTCTTATTTTAAAGATAATCGCCATGATCAAAGTATTTTAAGTATTATAAAAAAAATATATAAATGTCCTATTATCAATGCAGATGAATTTGAATTTAAACATTCACGATATCCATTTTATGCTTCAAGAATTAGAAAATAATATAAAAATAACTCATATAATAATTATTATTAATGTCTATACTAATAACAGGTCATAAAGGATATATTGGATCACATTTATATGTATATTTATTTAATAAATATACAGTATATGGTATTGATATTGATGATTTTGATTTAAAAGATTACAATAAATTACACATTTTTGTTAATAATAAAAATATAGAAACCATTATACATTTGGCATCTTATAAAGATCTAAACGAATCAATTGAAAATCCAATAACATATTATGAAAATAATATATTAATTACTCTTAATATTTTAAAAGTAATACAAAAATATAATATAAAACATTTAATATTTTCTTCATCAGCTTCAATACTAAATGGGAATAAAACAATAACTAATATAGATAATTTATCAAATCCATATGCTAAAACTAAACTAATTTGTGAAGAGATGATTAAAGATACAGCAATAACCAATAATTTTACTTATACTATTTTAAGATATTTTAATCCATATGGTTTTACTTTAGATGTTGATATTGTTCCTTTTATTGAAAAAAATACAAATATATTTTTTAAAGTTCAACATCATTTATGGATTGATAATAAATCACCATTTAAAGTATATGGAAATACATATAATACAAGAGATGGAACTTGTATAAGAGATTATATTTTTATTGATGATCTTGTTAAAAAACATAGTAAATATATAAATCAAAATAAAAATAATATAATAAATATTGGAACAGGAAAAGGTATGACGGTTTTAGAGTTTTTACAAATGTATAATATAACAAATTATATTATAGTTAATAAACGAAAATCAGATAAAGATATATCTATTTGTTAAACTTTATAGTTAAATATAAATAAAACAATACATTATAATGAAACTATTAAATTAGAAAAAATCTACAATAAATTTGTTATTTATTATTGTTAATTGAATAATAATTTAAACAAAAAACTGTTGTATTCTAAGTATAATTAAAAATTATATAAATGTTCAGTTATTAATGCAAATGAATTTTCTTTTATGTTTTTAGAATAAGAGAATAATTTTCTTTTAACTATAATAATATTCAAATAATAATTTCATTATTTTTGCATCATTAAATCTATTATTTGATTTTATACGAATATGATAACAATCATATTTATTTAAAATAATAGGATCATATTTATTTAATATATTATAGTCTTTTAAATTGAAGTTTTTACGTAATACTAGATTTTTATAATATTTATTAAATAATATGTTACTTATTGCAACATCATCGATAATTTTATAATTTAATTTTGTTTCATTTTGTAATAAATAAAATAAAACATTTTTTGATAACCAAATAGCAGCTCCGTTTATATGTGTTGGATTATTACCACGAATACCAGTGTATATATCTTTATTTGATAAACTATCACTTAATTTTATTAATTTTTCAATTTTGAAAAAACTTGATAAATTAGTTCTTATTAAATGTTTGAAATTAAAATTATTATAAATATATTCAAATGCAAATAATGTTTTTTTTAAAATTTGAGGTATGTAACCTTCACCTGTATTTGCTATTATAATATTATTAAAATCTATTTCAATGTTTTTAAGTTTTTGACCAAATAACATAAATATTTTTATAGATAATTTATGTTGTTTTATATATTTTATTAAAGGAATCCAATAATTTTTTATCATTTCACAATAATAATCATTTGTATCATTTGCTATAACTACTAATATAACTTGATAATAAGTTTTATTTAAAGAATTTAATTTAATTATTAATTTATCTAAATTATTATTTAATTCATTCATTATTGTTATTTAATATTATTTTATATTTAAAATTATCTTATATCAAAATATAAAAAATAATATATATATTTAAAAATAACTATGAAAAATGCAGTTATAGTATGTCATCAAGGAATTGGAGATTTGATAGCAATGAGTAGTGGAATTATTTATTTAACACAATTTTATAATAAAATAAATTTAATATGTAAAAATAAAAATTTAAAACATTTAGAAACATTTCTTAAAAATATAAATTTTATAACAATTAATTATGATAAAGAAACTAAAAATAAAATTATAAATTACTTTAATAATACATCAAATGATATCTTCATTTCTGGTAAATGTTTTAATTATTTGAAACAATATACACGTATATCAATTGATATACCAAAATATATAAATAAAAATTTAAATAAAATAGAAGGATACAATGTTGATAATTATATATATAATATGATATCAAATTTTTATAATGACATTGAATTATCAATTGATATTTGTTGTGATTTTTTTCCTTTTATTAGTAATGAAAAATCAATAAAATTATATAATTTAATTTCAAAATATTATATAATTTTTATTC